>ERZ780212.97-NODE-97-length-92155-cov-18.991216_pt1 | contig 92155 bp, 94 predicted proteins | sample MGYA00511364_ERZ780212 | MGnify/ENA primary metagenome ERZ780212 (study PRJEB29588, sample SAMEA2147991) | human gut metagenome | biome: human gut; feature: human-associated habitat; material: faeces | place: Denmark | collected 2008/2010 ... | reverse complement strand
GCCGGAAGGGTCAATCCTGTTTGGCGCACGGGGTCACACCGCTGTGGATTTTCCACCAGTTCTCCAAGCGTAATGCCTGAAGTGTTTGATTCGATGAAGTTGGGATGGGTGTTCCCTTCTTCCTCCATTTCTTCCGTCAATACTACCGCATCCTCCACGAATGTGGGAGCGTAATTCATTCTTTCCACTTTTGCCATCAGTTCACTGTAAGGTGAGACGGCAGGTACGATGTTTGTTCTCATAATCCGTTATGTTTAAAAGTTAATGTTGTCTTCAAACGAAAAAAAGCCAAGAGGTTTATTTCTTTGCTTTTACAAATAAACTTCTTAGCTTTTTGATGCCCTTGAGTATGGATGTCGTCACCTCAAGGATAGTAATCAATACGTCTGCTTTCTTGTCATAATCCATTCATCAGACGTTTTATCCGTTATCTTCCGCCACAACATGACCTGCAGCAGACACACTTGTGGCAGTTCCATTCTTCTTTTTCTTTCTGCCACCATACTTCTCAACCAGTTCAATAATTACCGAACTGGCAACAATAATCTCAGCCACATAGGCCGCAATCTTGATTCCCTTCATTAAATTTCCCATTTTCCGTTTAGTTCCTTTTTAATTGTTCATACTATATTTCATTCTCTCATTTTATTTTTATCTCAATAATAAGGCTTTCAGGGGATGGAGAAAGGAGGGAGTGAAAAGTAAGTTCCAGAATATTCCAATAAAACATTTGGTATATTGGAATACTATCATTACCTTTGTATCGCTAGAACCCACCAAGCCTCTCAACGATGCTTAAATCGGTGGGTCGTTTTTTTATATATCTAATGGAAACTTTTCAAAAGCAATATCATACTCCTTCAGAACTGGTGCGGCTGTTACAGCAAAGAGGTTTGGATGTTTCTGAACTGGCAAAGGCTGAGGATTATATCAGACATATAGGATATTATCGGTTAAGTGCCTATTTTTATCCTTTTCTTGAGAATCCCAAAAATGAACATCGGTTCAAGCCGGGAGCCAGTTTCGAGAAAGTTATGCAACTCTATCGCTTTGACAGAAAGTTACGACTTTTATTGTTCAACGAAATAGAGAAAATTGAGATTGCCATACGTCAGGCTATTGTGAATACGGTATGTGAAGCTACCCATAACCCTTTTTGGATAACCAATCCTGTCTACTTTGCCAAACAGGAAAGGTTCACCTATATGATGGGGCTAATAAACAAGGAATATGAGAAGTCTAATGAGGATTTCATAAAACATTTTAAGGGCAAATATAAGAATGACTATCCTCCTGCTTGGGAGTTGATAGAGATATTGCCTTTTGGGGTTGTAACACGTATATACGAGAATTTGCGGGATTATAAAATACAAAAGAAAATAGCCAGAGATTTTTATCTGAATGCACCTGTTCTGCAGTCATGGCTGACTCTGATTACCTTAACCAGAAATGCCTGTTGCCACCATTCAAGAGTATGGAACAAAATGAATACCATCACAACGCTTAGTATGAAAAGGATGCAACGGAATTGGTTGCTGGAACAGCCAAATCAACAGAAAGTTTACTACAATCTGTGCCTTATCAAATATTTTATAGATGTTATAAACCCGGCCAACAATTTGAAGCAGAAGTTAACCTGCCTGCTACATCAGTATCCTACCGTCGATATCAAAGCAATGGGCTTTACTGATGGATGGGAATATGAGCCGTTGTGGAAAGAATAAAAAAGAAGAGCCGTTATCAAAGCTCCTCGCTCTGACTTGGCTCTTCGCTGTTCCATACAGTTTCTTGCAGGCAGACTAAGCTGATCCTGATACTCCTGATTTTCCAGCCTTCCAATAGATTTCTTAACCATCTTCTGAAATTAAGGTCTACCGGGCATATTATCATTTTTGTATACGAAGCCAGCGCAACATTCCATCGCTACGCTAAACATTGGCTTCGTTTTCTTCTCGTAAATAAGGGTTTGGGAGGATTAGAGAGGGAATAATATTTTCATATTATTAACTCTACGGAGTTAAATGAACATAAAAAGCAGGGGGAATAAAAGGGGGAATAAAAAAGAAAGAAACAGAAAAGCCGCTGAATATCAGCGGCTTCTAACTCATATCCGTGGAGCTGGAGGGAACTTCAACATCCTTGTTAACCAACTGAAGTAGACTATTTTATCAAAGTGTCTATTTGTCTATTCGTATGTTTCTGTCTTTTTTCGTCTGCCATATATTTAATGCAATTTATCTCTTTCCAATACATTCAGAATGTTTCCGTCCTTATCTATACTCTTTAATGTATGTATTTCATAGCTTATTTCGTCTTCCATCAAGAGTTTCTTTACACATTCCTCTAAGGATAAGCCCACAAATTCTTTTGATTGATGCAACTCATCAAGGTCTATCAGATAAATATCCAACACACTTTCAGTATTATCTATAATATTATCATATTGTTTCCACACCCAATTCGATGCGTCTTCTCCAAGGCTCAAAACAATATTATATAAATGCCCATAATTCCCCAAAGCAATCGTAGCAACTTGCCCATGTAATTCTATACCAGCTTGAAGGCATGTTGACACTTCCATTAACGAAACTATTTTTTTGTATTGGAAATCGTGAGTAACAACGCCGTTCTCTGTATTAAGTCCATAATCAACAACCAACCACAAATTTGCGGGTGCGCAACATGACAGGATATTAAATTCATAATATCCATTTTCCTTATAATCATTTCCTTTCTCAAATTCTAAAAATATTCTCATACATATCAATATTTAGGTATAACATATTCTACTTCGCCAAACCGTACGGTTCTACATCTGCACTATCGGCAGCGATATCCCACCGGACACTATCTTTTTTTCATCTGCTCTATCCTCTCTTTCAGCTTACCGATTTCTTCAATCAATTCTCGATTTTCTGCCTTCAGCTGATTATATTCTTGAAGTATAAAAGAAGAATTTGATATATTATTATCCGGTTGTAACAGCATATCTCCTTTTCCAGTCATTATCCAATGCCCGTTAATCTCTCCAAAAGTCATTAGTATTTTCCCAATGTCATCAGCGCGAAAACCAGATTTTCCTTTTCTCGCTTCGGACAATTTCGCTTCTGGAAATCCTAAACTTTGTAGGAATTCCCGCTCCGATTTATACCCCTTATTCTTAACGAGATACTCTATACAATGAATAGCTCTACTATCAATTTCTGTTTTCATTGAATAATTTCATTGGAAATTTTCCAATAATTATTTTGCTCATTGGGAATATTCCAATATATTTGCACTGTAATTCTAATTCACTCGGAACAAATGTACAAAAAACACAGAAAAACAGCAATAGCGAAAACACGCTATTCATTCAAGAAAGGCTATCTGCAAGTGCCTATTTGTGAGAAAGAAAAAGTGCGAGAGGAACTGAAAAACATCCTTGGTATTAGCAGGAGCAATTACTTTTCCACTATCCTGAATTCCGGTATCGTTGACATCAGCCTGCCAAAGTACGAGTTAATCAACCAGGCGTTCGCACGCCGCAACATCACTGACGTATGGGACATCACGGAACTGCCGCAACCCTCACAGCACGGGAAAACCAGGTAGCCGAGCGCATCGCCTGGGGTGCCTCGCAGAAAGAAGTGGCCGACGACCTGGGCATCTCCCGCTACACGGTGGACAACATCCTGCGCAAGGTCTACGACAAGCTGCACATCGGCAAGATAAACGAGCTGTCCGCCTGGTGGTTCTGCACCACGTTCGGCATCAGCTTCGACCTATCACCGCTGAAACGCACCATCGGAGCCATCTGCCTGACCTGCCTGTTCATCGGCGGGGAGATGATGGACAACTACCACTTCTGCCGGTACCGGACGGGGCGGATAAGAATAGAACGTATCGAACGGATAAGAGAATAACCATTATGACCAAAATCAAAAGATACAAGCTCGGTTCTGACATGTATCAGTTCCACAAGGACTTCCATCGTCTTCTTCCTGACATCAAAATGGAAGGGATAAAAGACGGGCTGATGTGCGTGGTGAACCGTTATGTGACGGTAGATATCATCGCACTTGACAAGGAATTAAGGCGTATCTATCCAGACGAATGGGAGCACATGTCGATGATAGAGATGATAGAAAAGCATTACGGCCACGAGGCTGTACAATTCATAAACGCAGTTATATGATATACGGATATTTACGAGTGTCGTCAGACGAGCAGGACGTCAACTCACAGAAGCAAGGGGTCGATAAATTCGCCGAAGAGCACGGCTGGCATATAGACCAATACATCACCGATGAAGGCGTATCAGGAGGAAAGGACCCCGACAAGCGAAACCTTGGGCCTCTGCTGAAATTGCTGCAAAAGGGCGACATCATCATCAGTTCGGAGATAAGCCGCCTTGGCCGTGACCTGTACATGGTGATGGACATCCTTCACTTCTGCATGGAGCGCGGCTGCATCATCTACACCGTGAAAGATAAATTCATATTGGGTGATGATATCCAGAGCAAAGTATTAGCTTTTGCCTTTGGCCTGTCCGCCGAGATAGAAAGGCAGATGATACGCCAACGCACAAAGGAAGGTTTGAGGTTGCGGATGAAAACAGGTGTGCTACTTGGCAGACCACCCGCTGTCAGCCCTTCGGTTTCCGAACGGTTTGAAGCCCAAAAGGAAGCCATCTTGGAGCAGCACCGTTGGGGCGTACCGAACAGGAGGCTGGCCGAGAATTTCCACACCACCCGCAACACCATCGACCGCTTGCTGCTATCATGGGGCGTGAAAGATTTCGATAAAAGCTGGTACAAAAGGATGCGTGAAAAGAAGAAGGAGGAAGCCAGGAATAATCGCATGATGAAGTACAAGGATGAACCATTCAAGTGCGTCAGCATCGACCGGGAATTGATGAACGGGCTGATATTGGAAGACTTGACAATCCCTCAGATTGCAGAGCGACTTCCGCAATACAGCTACGAACAGATATATGACACCATCCTCTGCGACCTGGAGTTCAACAACCTTTACCGGAGGCACGGGCAAAAGAAAATAAGGAAAAGCAAATGACTGAAAGGCCCGTGGCAAGGTACGCACGACCTTAAGGCAAGGTACGCACAACCCTTCAGGTCGGTACGCACGACCTGAAAGGCAGAAGTCTCGCATGACAGCCCGGAATAGACGGGCACACCTCCCCTCTACACCCGAATGGTAGCGGGCAAAGGGATATAAGTCCACAAAAGAGCCTGGGAGCGACGGCGGTTCGATTCCGCCAAGGGGAGCCACGACGATTTATAAACCAACAAAAAAACTGTATGAAGATGAAAACAGAAAAGCTTTCACTGGACACCCGCGTGGCCAACGCGCTGGTGGCCCGGATCACCGAAGAGCGATGGCCGGTGCACGTACAACGGGACATCCCCTTCCGCACGGAGAACGGCAACCACATGGCGGACGTCACCGTGGAGTATGAAGACGACTTCCCGTTCGGCAAGAAACTGGACGAAACCATCAACCGAGTATTCAACTTAACACCTGAAGAACCATGACCGTACAGGAACTAATAGAACGCCTCGAGGAGTGTGATCCAGAAGCAGAAGTAGTAATGGATGTTGGACTACTGAACCTTGTATTTGTAAACAAGGTAGAAGAGAATTACGAAGTTAATACCGTCGTAATAAGTTGAGACCTATGTTACGCAAACCATTTACTACGGAGGAGGTTGAACAAATTCGCCTCTTATACCCTAACCATAGCACACGCGAAATAGCTCAGTTGCTGGGACGTAAAGAATATAGCATCTATGGGAAAGCATTCTCGATGGGATTGCGAAAGACCGCTGAACATATCAAGCGAATTAACCATGATAACATTGACAATATTCGCATCCATGGGAAAGCACACCAGTTCAGTAAAGGGCATGTCCCGGCCAACAAAGGTCGGAAGATGTCACCGGAAAGATATGAACGATGTCGCAACACAATGTTTCGCAAGGGGCATAAGCCACACAACACTCGCCATGATGGAGCTGAAAGTATTCGGACGGATAAGAATGGATATCGATATATCTATGTCCGCATCGAAGAAGGTAAATGGATACCGAAGCACTTACAAGTATGGACACAAGCCAACGGTCCAGTTCCCAAAGGATGCAATATCGTTTTCCGAGACGGTGACACGCTCAACTGCGCGCTTGAGAATCTGGAGTGCATTAGTGATGCTGAACTTATGCGGCGCAATACGCTACATAACCTTCCTGAAGAGGTGCAAGAATTGATATACTTAAAATCCCGGCTAACCAAGGCCATTAATGAAACCATTAAAAAACAAGAACCATGACTGCACTTGAAAGATTGAAGGATATGGTCGGTAAACCATTCCTTTACAAGAATGAGGAAGTCGTTGTCTTGAATTACTGCGAAGGTACCGGTGACGACGGAGATGAAGTCGAAATCTATCTGAACAACGGTACTACGCTTGTATTCAATTACATCAACCTCCCGGCCAAGCTGGAGAAGTTCAAGCCCATATCGACACAGGTCATCGTGCTGGCCAACAAACGGCTTGACAGCGTATCAACAGTGAACCCCACCATCATCCAGCAACTTCGTGACACCGTGATGCAGCAGATTGAAGCTGTAAAGAAAGACCCATCTGCAGTAGCTCAAGCCAAGCAAGTATTCCAGGGTGTGAATACGCTTGTAAACCTGGCCAAGACTGAACTTGAATACCGGAAGTATATGAATGAATTTGATAAGCAACCAATAAACCAATGATAATATGGTAACAAAAAACACATTCAAAAAGAAATTCCCGGACGTGAAAGTCCAGAGGCTGGAAACAAAGGTGGTTTTCAGCAAACGGGAAGTTGAGAAAACGGTAGTTGACATGTGCAACATGTGTGGATTTGGTCTGCTGTATTATGAAGCTGCAGGTAAGAAGATAACCGTATATACATCCGACAAGATGAAAGAGGTATTGGGTAAGATGACAGATGGCGCAGTACTGACAGATCCTAACACCGGGCAACATGTAAAAGTCATCAGTCGTGAACCATTCCTTGTCGGATGCGAATACTGCATCCGCGTACAGTTTCCGGATGGCTCTAATGATGTCTATAGTTGTGATTTTTTTGTTGAGTAAAATATGGACGAAAACAGTATGAAGATTGAGCTTGATACAATTCTTGAATATCGGGAGGGCCAGGTATTCGTTGATAAAATGAATACAAACGAAATACCGGCAATGCTGGCATGGCGTATTATTGAAGCCTTGAATAAAACTATAATTGAATATTATAAGGAGAATAACCAATGAAAAAAGGAACCCGCGTCCGCGTCCTGCGGACAAATGAAATCGGCACTATCGCCGAAAAACAACTCATCCGGAAAGGAAGAGAAATGAAAATATATTGCAACGTTAAGCTCGACAATAAACCCGAGCAGGACACTTGGTACTATGCTGATCAATTGATTGACACTATAGTGAAAGCAGATGTGAGCATAAGGGCGACCGACAGATCCACAGCCACCTTTTCTGTAGAATTTGACACCGACATTAAAAGTATATCCCTGAACCATATCCGCTCCATATCAGAGAACAAAAATATTACCATAGACAAATCTCTCGCAACTTGGATTACAGTATGGCTATTCAGAGGTATCCGCGAAACTTTGAAAGAAGCATATGGTGGAGACCCTGTCGTCAATTATGAGAAATGGTAGTATTCGTCCTTGAGACGATACACATACATCATTTTCTTTGTACCGTTAAAATGTTTCGCCATGATAAAAGCCACCGATATCTACGCAGCAACTCACCACGGACTGGACATCATCCTGTACTACTATCCACAGGCTGAAGGATGTGTAGATAATAAGAAGAAATTCAAGCGCCGCCCTGATGAGGACGACGCTTCCGCTTGCCTCAAGAAGTACGACGACTGCTATAAGGTCACCGATTTCGGTGACAGCGGTACGGCCATGAGCCCCATCGACATCTGTATGCAGGAGGAGAACGTACGTTTCCCGGAAGCCATTTCCATCCTGGCCTCACGTTACAACGTAACAGACGAACTGAAGCGATCCGTGAACAAGCCCGAAATCCGCAAGCGACCGGCCACCGCTGATGAAAAAGAGGGTACCCGATTCTTCGAGCTGGAAGAGAGGTTCACTGCCGACCAATTGGCCATACTTGGTCCGCGGGTGAAGCAGGAGCACGTGGATTCGCTGCACTGGTTTGTGGCCAAATCTATCTCCTACGTCCGGAACCGGGAAGTGACCACCAAGTACACGACACCGACCTATCCTATCTTCATGCGGGAATGTACAGTGCTGAAAAGGGATGGTACAACGGATAAGTTCTACAAGATCTATGAGCCACTGAACCCCGACAAGCAATGGAGATTCAGCTACACGCCAGACGGAGTGAAGCCCAAACTTTACATCAACGGCCTGGCTGAACTGCAAAAGGCTTACCGTGACTTCAACGCCCAGGAGGAAAAGCTGTTTTACAACGATCCCAAGAACCAGGACCAGCCCTACAAGGAGAAAAAGCTGGACGAATGTTTCATCTGCAGTGGTGAGCGTGACTCACTATGCCTGCGTGCCCTGGGCTATCATCCGCTGTGGTTCAACTCTGAAACCTACAAGGTAGCGCCGGAAGAAATTAAGGAGATATACAAGTACGTGGAACGCATCTACAACATCCCGGACATAGACGGAACCGGTGTCCGCAAAGGACGTGAACTGGCTTTACGTTTTTTGGACATCCATACCATCTGGCTGCCATCGTGGCTATCCCAGCATCGAGACCGACGGGGCAAACCACGCAAAGATTTTCGTGACTTTGTGGAATTGCGCCCGACCAACGAAGACTTCCGTAATCTGATGACGTTGGCCATGCCAGCCCGCTTTTGGGAAGAAAGCTGGAGTGAACGCAGCAAGAAGAAGACATACAGCATCAACACAGCCTACCTTCACTACTTCCTCACATTGAACGGATTCTACGCCTTACACGATGATAACATCGATAATGTGCGCTACATCCATATTGACGGCTGCACAGTCAGCCAGATTAAGGCCAAAGACATATCAGCTTTCCTGAAAAAATTCACAAGGGAACGATTCCTCCCGGTGGAGATACGTAACCTGATACTGGACTCGCCACGAACCAGCGAGGCCTCACTGTCGCAACTGGATGAGATCGACCTGGATTTCACCAACTACACCGCTACCAGCCAATATTTGTTCTTCAAAGACTGTAGTTGGGAGGTCACAAAAGAAGGTATCACACCCCATGAAGGGATGCTACCGAATAATCGATTTGTGTGGGACAACAACGTGATACCCCATAAAGTAAAAGTGCTACGACCCATGTTTACTATCACGCAAACAGATGATTTGGAAGGGAATTCGGTTTTCGATATTGCCGTTGATGAACACCGCAGTTGCTTCTTCAATTACTTAATCAATACCAGCCGTCTGTATTGGCGCAAGGAACTGGAGTATGCTTGGTCAGACAAGGGTGTGGACGAAGCCAACCGTTACCGTACCGAACATAAGTTCGATATCGCCGGTCCACTACTCTCCACTGAAGAAATTGCAGAACAGAAGCTGAATCTTATCAATAAGATTTATGCTATCGGATATAATCTGCACCGGTACAAGTCACCTTCACGTGCCTGGGCCATATACGCCATGGACAACAAAATCGGCGATGAGGACCAATGTAATGGGCGAAGCGGAAAATCATTTCTGTTCAAGGCATTCAGGTTCTTCATGCAAACCGTCAATCTATCCGGACGCAACCCGAAGCTGCTTGACAATCCACACGTGTTTGATCAGGTAGACCAACATACGGGGTTTGTCCTCATCGATGACTGCGACAGATATTTTCCTATTAAGCAATTCTATGACATGGTAACCGGAGGTATGACAGTCAATCCCAAAAACAATAAGTCTTTCTTTCTGGAATTCGACGATAGCCCCAAATTTGGATTTACAACCAATTATGTCCCCCGTGATTTTGATTCATCCACCAATGCCCGTATGCTTTACATGGTATTTTCCGACTATTATCATGAAAAGACCCAGGAAAATGATTATCTGGAGAGCCGCAGCATTCGCAATGATTTCGGTCGCAATCTGATGACAACCAATGATTACACGGAGGATGACTGGAACCAGGATTGCAATTTCTTCGCACAATGCCTTCAATTTTATCTATCTATGGCAGATCGTGGCATTAAGATACAACCTCCCATGGATAACATCGTTAAGCGAAAATACAAAGCAGACATGGGAGCCAATTTCGAAGATTGGGTCTATGGATACTTTTCCGAAGAGGGAGAGAACGTCAATACCTTCGTACAACGTACCAAAGCATATGATGATTTTATCACATTCGCCAAGGTTAGCAAAGGTCTATGGAGCATGCAACGATTCACTAAAGCTTTGCGTGGCTTCGTTGAGTTATGCCCATACATTGAGGAAATGAATCCTATTGAGTTTCTGAACAAAGACGGTCGGCTGCTCAAGAAGGTGGATGGCGAAACCAAAGAAATGATTTATCTGCGAACCAGACAGAGAGAAGGAGTATTCACACCGAAAACCGAGAAAAGCGATGGAGACCTACCGTTCTGAGTATATCAAGTACTACAATCGATATCTATCCGATCTGATGAAGGACGAGACGGCTGCAGCCTACATGCACCACGTCTACGACTATCTGGAAATGATGGGTGACGGCAAAGTAATGCATCTGCAAGACGATAACCCCAAACAGCTTCAGTGGTTGTTAGTGGCCTGCGGTGCCTTCCTGGCTGCAGGTGATCATTGGATAGATTACGAATTGAACGACGATTACACCAAAGTGCGAAAGAAATTCGTTCCGCCCAATTTCCGAAAGAAAATCCTCCAACAAATCCAGGAGATATCTTAGGTAAAAGCCGTTGGCACAAATGTCAGCGGCTTTTACTATTTTATATCAAGCCTGCCAACAAGGCTTTTACCAGGTTCCCCACTCCCCTTCTCTTTTTACTACTAATTTTTTGTAACTCTGTAACCATTGTTTGAAAAAGAGGATAAATCTTTGAAAAAGAAAGAAGAATAAAAGTTACGAAATAGGTTACAAAGTTAGGTTACAAAAAATAGAAGTATGTAACTTTTGCCTATCGAATCCTCAAAATATCCAAAGGTTACAAACTTTGTTGAGTGGTACAAAGTGCTTCATCTTCTTTGTAACGGAAAATCGCACTGATATCCAATACATTAACACAGAAATGATACAAGTTGCAAAGTAACAGAAATTTCGGGCAAAATATTCATTCCTGTATGAAACAAAAGCTGTTCTTGATAGAATCAACCAGTAAAATGGAACAAATCTGTAAAGATGGAAGAAATTCTATATTTATATTGTATTAGTTCGATATTATCACTATATTTGTATGTAAATCAACAGCTTATGAATAAGAAAAAAGATAGATTCGTTTGTTGGCTCCCATGTAAACCATATGTCAAGGAATTCCTCCTTGCCAACTTCAATGCTCCTGATGAAGTATGGGGAGAGATTGTGGATCTTTCTCCCGACAGAGAACTGCAGGCCGATTTTTTGGCCAGGTTAGGTAAACAAGGGCGCTGGGAGAATAAATACCGGAATAACCTCCGTTATACAGCCAGCGTACCTATAGAAATCAGGAAAGATGATTTCTACCGATACGGCTGGAGCATCAGCAATTCGGATGTTGTCGGCTTTGGCCTAAAAGTGGAGAGACGGATCAAGCAGATGCTATTCTTGTACTTGGATACCAACGTATGCATGGGCTTGCCATTGTCGGCAGCCATACGCAAATTCCAAAGCAAATTCGGATTCACCGAAGACACTTGGGCGTATGATACCATTCGCCGGGAATACAACCGGCATAATGGGAAAAAAGACGCCGAAAACCAGACCATTTTTGAGTATATTGATAAAATAATCATGGGGAAGTTGTCAGATTATGGGACAATTTCCCAACAAGGCAGAATAACGTATGAAAACAATTAACCTTAACCCCGACAATCTGGGTGGATTGCTGCATCTGTATGCCATTCCTCCCACTTCTTTTCTTCGGATCCGAAAAGATTATGTGAATGACCTCAATTATCTTGAGCTAATACATCGTGATGACGTGATTGATATTCCCATATTTGCAAACGATACCTATGTATATACCGAAGAAAAAAGCACAGGAGATGCCGGAGACTATTGGACTATCACGATAGAAGGGGTTATTCCGCGACTTTCACAGGAGAACCAGCCGGTCATTGAAGAACTCGAACGGGGTCTGTGGTATGTAGTCACGCAGGACTCGAATGGTGAAATACATTTCTGTGGCCAAGAAGATGCGCTATTGTTGTTTACAAACAGTAAAACATCCGGGCAGTCAGCTTCCTCAAGAAACGGTACTTCTTTCTCATTTGCCTGTATTCAGGATGCTCCTTCCATTTTTCTAACGGATTTTGAGGAAAACACCTTGTAAAATAAGCGTTATGTGCATTTTCGCAGTGCTCAATGTCCTTGAGCACTGTTTTTTTTGCGTTTTTCTTTGCGTAAAAAATAAGGTATGAACGAAGTTGTAATCACTCTTTTCGGTTCCATCAGCCAATACTGGTATGACAAGAACTACATGAAGTATTTTTTGGATAAGGCAAAGGGTAAACCTGTCCGCCTGAAGGTGACAAGTTACGGCGGCGACGTCGCCGAAGCAGTGGCCATCAGCAATCTGCTGGCTGAGCATGGAAACGTGACCGTAGAGTTTATCGGGTTCAATGCCTCGGCCGCCACGTGGATGGCTTTCGGAGCCAAACGCATCGAGATGCACGCCGACGGCATGTGGCTGGCACACAAATGCAGCGTGGGAGTTGATATCTACGGTTCACTCAATGCCGACCAGCTGGATGACAAAATCAAAGAACTGAAGAGCAGTAAACAGAGTGCTGAAGCCATCGACTTGATGATTGCAAAAAAATATGCCGATAGATCCGGCAAGACGGTAAAAGATGTGTTGTCACTGATGAAAGAATCCAAGTGGATTGCCGCTGACGAAGTGAAGGAATGGGGCTTTGTTGACGAAATCATTCCAGGCATCAACAAGCGGGCCAAGGTAACCGACGAACTGACGAACTGTTTCAACGCGATGGGTCTTCCGCTTCCTGTCATCGAAGAGGCGAAGCCGGACAGCACGCCATCCATGGTTGACCAGATAGTTGCCGGCATCAAGGACTTTTTCAAGCCCAAAGAGAATCCTATTACTAACCAAATTGTAACGACCATGCGAAAGGAATTTATTTCTGTTAACCAGGTTCTTAATATTGAGGGCTTGGAAGAGAACGAGGGTAAGATAACCCTCACAGCCGACCAGGTGAAGGCCATCAACGATGCCATCCAGTCGGCAAAAGATGGGCAGACCACTGCCGAAAATTCACTAAAAGCGGTTGTGGACGACCTCGATAGCCTGAGCGACCAGGTGAAAGATGCCGCCGACAACAAGGCGAAAGTTCAGGTGATCCGGAACGTCATCAACAAGGTACCAGGTACCCAGACCTCCACCAAACAGGAATCCACCGAGGTCAACAAGTACGCTGATATCGCTACCGACCCTATCAACAATTATGAAAATGAATAACTAACTTAAACCTTAACTTTATGGACTTTAAAGCACCTATTGACATTACCGCTGTACTGACCGCGGTAAAGAAGCACAAAGACATCCTGAAGGCCGTCGATAAGCTTGACGCCAGCGAGGTTTTGAAACACTTCACACCGATTCCGGGCATTACGGATTCTATCGAATTGGGCAAGGTAGAAGGCGGTACGGTTTCCAGCAAGTACACCGGTACCTTTGAGGCAGGCAAGAGCCAAGGAAAGATTGTTCCACGCCGCCTGATTGTCCGTCCGGTAGTAATGGAGATGGCTGACGAACCGGAACGTTATCGTCGTACCTACATTGCAGAAGTTCCAGGTTCAATCCGCAAGGATCATCCTTTCGAACTCTGGCTTATCAATCATGGCCACGAACTGGCCTCCAACGATCTGTTGTTCGCTATCTTCACTGCCCGATACAGTGCAAAAGAAGAAGATAAGGACATCAACGATGCCTTCGACGGTATGGGAACCGTCATCGAAGATGCCAAGGCAGTGGGTGATGTTTCCAGCCTGGAGGGCAATGTCTATACGACCGGTGAACTGACCCGTGCCAATATCGGAGAGAAGCTGCTGGAGATGTGGCGGCACATGCCACGCACCTTCAAGCGCAAGAAGAATATCAAGATGTTCATCAGCGACGACCTGGGAGACATGTACGACGACTGGCGTAAGGACGAAGGTACCATCATCATCGGCATGAAGGAAGACACCAGCGACACGCAGCACTTGCTGGGTTCCAACAACCGTTGCGAACTGGTCCGCCTGCCGAACTTGCCGGACAACAGCCAGTTCGTGATGCTGACAACCAAGGAGAACTGCTGCTATGGTTTCGACAAAGAGAGTGATTTCAAGTCTATCACTCCTTTCTCTTCAGGTAATCCCTACAAGTTCACGGCAGCAGGCAAGTATGTCATCGGTTTCCAGGTTGTCAGTGTACATAAGGCAGAGTTCTGTGTCAACGACCGTCCGTTGGATCCAGCAGCAACCAATGAATTTGGTTACATTGAAGTGACTATTTCCACTGACCTGGCTATCAACAATGGTGCCAAGTGGCGTATCAAGGGGGAAGAAATCTGGCGCGAGAGTGGTACCTACGTGGCTGTTCCGGGTGGTACCGAATACACTGTCGAATTCGGAGCGGCTGCAGGCTATACAACACCGGCCGAAGTCAAGAAGACTCCCGCCAAGGGAAGTGTCGAGAAAGTATCGCAGGAATACACCACTGTCGGCTAAATTAAGAAGCGGTAAGGGAGGCGACTCCCTTACACGCATTGTCTAATGATTAATACCTGTATAATATGGCAGAAGTAGATCCCAAAGAATGTATTGCGCTCGATGATATCAACGAGGCAATGGATTGCGAAAACATGGATAACATGGGTGGTATTGTCCCGCAGATCATCTTCGGTTATCATGCCGATGTGGCAACCTGGCCGGACTATCCCGCCAAGACAGAAGCAGCTCTCACGCTCGAAGAAGCAGGAACCCTGAAGGGTGATGTCGTCATGAAACAGGGCTGTAAGGCTTATAAGATGGACTTCACTGACGACGTTAGCGAGTTCAAGATTACTGACCAGGGAGAAAGTGGCGGAGAATCCTTCCTCTACGATCTGAATATCATATCCGCCAAGATGCGCAAGAAGATCTTCGGCTTCGAGAATGCGACCAAAGGCCGTAAAATGTTTTTCCTGGTACAGGACAACAATGGTACCTGGTACCTGATGGGCGACAAGCGCCGGGGCGCACTGCGTGCCAGTGGCGACGGTTCGACAACTGGTGCCAGTGCAACAGCGCGCAATCAAAACAGCCTTCATTACACATTCACTTCGCCCAGAAAGTGCGTGTACGAAGGTGATGTGGAGACTTTGCTCGTTGCCGCACCAGGCGCATAAGAACATTTTTCATTGTGTTTGTAATTGGTTTCCCCGCTTCCCGCCTACTGGTGGGAGGCGGTTTTTTATTTGTCCTATACCGGCAATAAAAATCGCAATAGATTTGTGGCAAACAAAAGAGTAGATATGGAAATCAATCAAGCTTACATCGAGGCCAGGCGCGAAGGTATCGACTGGCTCAATTCCTCCAGACGGGACTTCCGTCAAGGTGTGAACATCCTGCAAAAGTCCGGTTACAAGCCCATTGCTGTGGGAAAAATGGCACGTATCGGCGAAAAACCGCATACTCGCGAAAAACTCCTCTACGAAATGCGTCAGATGATTAAGGTATGGTACAATCCCAATGACCCTCGGTTTGCAGACGTGGACCTCGACGACGATGCCAAAGTCGGCGAAGACGGTGGTAGCGAGGCAGTTCCCGAAACAGTGGCACAGAATATCCTGACCGAAGCCGCTACAGACCTGCAACGCGAAGAAGACGAACAGCCGGCCTATCCGCCGCAGATTGCAAAAGTGATACATACCTTCGCCGAACGCTACAAACAGCGTTCCATCCTGCACCGGCAGATGAAAGCACTGGGCGAAACCAATACGACAGAGGTAATGAAGCAGCGCAAAGATCTGGTAGCCCGTATAGGCGCACTGAGTGACAACATGAAGCTGCTGGCCGCCATCCGTGACAACTACGAGAAAAAGCTCGCTGTCACGGAAGAAGAAATCGATGCTGCCTTGGCCGAGCCGGTAGTGGAAGAAGAAAAGCCTAAAGAAGATGATGATGATGAAACTGACATCTCTTCCCTCAGTATTGAGGAGCTGAAAAAAGCCAAAGCAAACGCCAAGAGCAAAATCACCAAGGCACAAAACATGCTGCTCTATTCCAGCGAATCCAAACCAAAGGACGGGGCAGAGAACCCGCTGCCGGACTGCCCCAAACGGGTAAAGTACGAGAAGAAAATCGAGCAGCAGAAAGCTCTCGTTGAGAAGATAGAATATCGTTTGGCAGAGCTGCAATAATGCTATGTTAGTGAGTTGCAGCGAGATTGAGAATAAGATGCTGGCGGATGAAGTAGTAAGTCCTACGCAGGGAAACGGTTACCCGACGGGCAACATCCGCCGACAGGATGCGGCGGCTTCCGACGATGATATCGTTGCCGGAAAGCTGCTGCATCCTGACGCCCTGGGTCAGCTTGTAAAAGGACAGACCAAGCACTTTTATTCGTCAGGTGCTTTCAACCTCATCCAGCTGCTGTTCTACCTGCTGAAACAGACCGGTCCGGCACACCTGTTCCTGACCACATACTCCGTCTCCATGGACAGCATCGCAGCCCTGCGCCGAAAGGCTGATAGTGGTGAATTGCTTTCGGTTCGTTTTCTGATTGACAACCGGGTGCGAAGCATCTCGCCCAAGCCATTCGACTTCCTCGTGAATTCTTTCCCGGGATGTTACCGCTGCCTGGCACTGCATGCCAAGGTGGCACTGGTTTACAACGATCGATGGCAGATTACGGTAGTTGGCAGCCAGAACGCCACGCACAATCCCAAACTGGAGCGGGGCATTATCCATACATCCGAAGATGTTTTTGACTTTGACTATAAAATGTTGAGTGATGAATTTGACCAAGGAACAATGTGACGAAGTGGAGCAGATGGCCTATCACCTGATTCAGCCGGGACTGATTGCCGTCAACATCGGTGTGGACGAACAGGAGTTTATCGAACAGATACGGACGGCAGGCACACAGGCCCGGACTTCCTTCTACCGGGGGTATATCCGGCAGCTGATAGAGGTGCGTGCATCCCTTATCAAATCGGCCAAGAATGGCAGCAACCCTGCGCAACAGGAGCTGATCAAGTTCATCAAACAGCAACAACAGTTCATCGACTATGAGTAACAACGACCTGACCACGCAACGCAAGAGCCGTGCTGCGCTCGAAGAGCAATCCTACGAGCTTATCCAGCAGCACATCATTGACCCGGAGCATTCGCCCCTGCCACAGCACCTGCAGGAGCAGTGCAACCGCGTGCTTCAGGTTGCCCGCCTGCTGGACGAATACCCCAACGAAAGCCACATCATCAACATCATGCTGGCCAAGTACCGTATCAGCCGGGCGCAGATCCGCCGCGACATTGCCTTGGCCAAAGATGTTTTCAAGACGCAGCACGAATTCGACTGGGACTTCTGGTTCTCCTGGATGATCAAGGACCAGGTGCAGCTCATCCGCGACTGCAAACTGCGGGGCGACCTGAAGCAGTGGAACAATGCCAAGAAGGTACTCCACCAGATGATTGGCGAACGCCCTGCCGCCATCGAAGACCCGCGCCGCATGGAGAAAAACGTGTTCTACATTCAGATCAACAACCAGGGCCAGCCCATCAACCTGCCACTTGAAGCCGTCAAGAATCTGACAGCTGAAGAACAGAAGATACTTATCGATAGCATGTATCAGCCCATCGACGACGCACAGGCCGAAGAGCTGATGAACAGCTGAAATAGCTACGAGTGACGAGCTACAAAACGCCATGCGGTAGAACTCGTTCCCCGTAACTCGTAGCTCGTAACTTGTAGCTCGTAACTAAAAAAACAAAGCGTATGAAAAAGAAACTGACTAACAAACGCCTGATAGGCTACCTCGTTGACCACAAGCACATCGACCTGGTGACCGTAAGCAAGACCAACATCATTTGTACCGTCGGACACAAGTTCCGGCCGGACGAAGTGAAGCAGCTGCTCGAAGATACCGGGCAGCCCATGCCCCGCATGACCTCCGACAAAGAGTCCAACTATATCATCTTTCCGCGTTGGTAATGGAAGAGAACGTTTGGGAGGAAGTCATCCGCGTAAACCCCGCACAGGCAGCTTTCCTGGTGCAGCCTTACCGCAACGGCTATGTCATCTACTCGCGTGCCACGGGTAAGTCGTTCATCACCGGTGCCGTGATAGACGACAACATCCGGACCATGCCCCGCGGAATTACCACCCTGACGCAGGCCACCATCGGCCAAGCCCTCACAAAGACCCTGCCATCGGCCTTCAAGATGCTGGAGATGCTGGGATACCGCCAGTGGGATCCCGTGCAGAAGGTGGGCGACTACGTGGTCTGCCGCCGCCCTGTCGAGGGCTGGCTGCGTCCCTACGAACACATCATGTCTTTCGAGTACGCCATTTCGTTCAGCAACGGGCACATGCTTTACATCCTGACCCAAGGCGGCAACAGCCGTGGTCCGAATGCCGACTACAACATCACCGACGAAGCCTTGACACTGGACAAAGTGAAATTCGACCAGGAAGCAGCTCCGACCAACCGTGGCAACGCACACATCTTCGGCCGCAAGTCCGCCCGCCCCGTCTTCAAGCACCACGGCAACACCTTCCTCTCGTCCATGCCCTACACACCCGAACAGAAGTGGCTGCTGGACCCTGCCCGCTACTACGAGGAAGAACGCGGCATCCGGCTCTTCGAGGTCTGGAACAAGATTGTCCGCCTGCAGATGCAGCTCATCGACGCCCGACAGGCCGGCGACGTCGGCCTGTTCCGGGAAATCTGGAACGAAACCGTCCGCCTGCGCCAGAGCATCACTCCCTTTGTATCGCGCGACGGTACGCTGTTCATCCTTGGCTCCATCTTCGACAACATTGCCAACGTGGGCATGCAGTACATCCTGAACCAATACAAGGTGATGGACAAGCTGTCGTTCATGATCGAAATCCTGAACTACATGGTGGACAAGATAGACTCCTGCTACTACCAGCTGGACGAACGCCACATCTACTACAACGCCACCAACGACAGCTTCATACGCGACTTTGCCGAAGACACCCGTTACGACTGGCAGCAGCTGGCCAACAACGACGACAGCCGCCGCGACCTGGACTGTAGCCCCACGCAGCCCATCGAAATCACGCCCGACTGGGGCAGTGCCGCCAGCTTCCTCGAAGTGGCGCAGGAGCGCAACTACGACTTCGTCACCGGTCAGCTGACGCGCGACCCCGTGGACACCAACATCAACGAGTTCTTCGTCAAGCGCGACGAAGAAGACGATACCATGGTCAACGCCCTTATGGACAAGTTCTGCCACTACTACCGCAACCACCTCAACAAGCACGTGCACTACTATCGCGACCGCTACGGCGATGCCCGTCGTGCCAACGCCAAGAAGTCGTACAACCAGCTGGCCATCGAGCGGCTGGAGAGTCACGGCTGGACCGTGGAGCAGCACACGCACGCCGGCATGGAGCCTCCGCAGCACGACAAGTTCCTGCTCTGGGCAAGCATCCTGGCCGAGAAAGACGAGCGCTTCCCCAAGAAGCGGTTCAACGGCTCGAAGTGCAAGTACACGCTCATTTCCATGAACAATACCCGTGTCATCGAGAAGGACGGACGTTTCGAGAAGGACAAGCGCAGCGAGCGCAACCAGTCCATCCTGCCCGAAGAAGCCACACACTTCGGTGATGCGGTTGACAAACGCATCTGGACCAAGTACGGTCACATCCTCCGTCAGGGCAGCATCTTCGTAGATGCCCGCATCTGAAACATCGCAATCCTTATCGCAACACCATGTCCCGTACAGAGGACAGCGCAGCTGGCACAAGACAGGCCGAGGGGGTGCCCCGCGTGTCATATTTCCTTACTTTTTGCGATTTCTTTTTCGTTTTTGGATAGGGCGCGGTCGGTTTCCCTACCCCCTTCCACAAGCCTTGTGGGGCATATTGACTTTATTTCCTTAAGTATCAAGGTGTTGATATTTCTTTAACGCATTTTCAATGTCCTACTTTTACGTCGATTGTTGCGCTACCTTCGCCCCCGGTTAATTTTATGTTTCACCCTTAATCCAACAACACTATGGCATTTTTCAAAGCCCAACAGATGAAGACCAACGGGAAGTTCTATCCCGTGGCCGTGCTTGTAGACCGGCCGATGGAGATTGACGAAATCGCCGCCCAGATTGCCGAAGCCAGCACCGTGGCCAAGGCCGACGTGGTGGCCGTGCTGGCCGCACTGCCCAGTGTCATGGCGCGCGGCATGAACGCCGGACGCAGCGTCCACCTGCAGGACGTGGGCCACTTCCGCTACACCGCAGCCGCCAAGAAGGGCGGACGCGACACGGCCAAGGAAGTGACCGCCGACGACATCGTCCGTGCCCGCGTGCGCTTCACGCCCGAGACACGCTTCAGCGGCGACACCACCACCCGTGCCCTTACCCCGGGCGAGGTGCGCTGGACCCGTTTCGACGGTCAGCCGCAGCCCGACCCCGAAGACCCGGACGCCGGCGACGGCGGACAGGAAGGGAGTCCACTCTGACCCTGCGCCTGAGCCGTACTTAGATGCAGCCTAAGCCTGCCTTAGATGCCATCTAAGCCGTACTTAGACAAACTTGACAAACGAGCGGAACCCACTGCGGGCTCCGCTTTTTGTTTATCTTTATTATTTGTTGTGTTAAATTATAGTTAATTCTTTCATAAGCATGATTATCAAATAATTACAAATATATTTGTCCGCGAAAACGAAAATTAACCGCTAAAATTGTTGGATTATGGAAGAAAAAACGATTATCAGAGTGAACGGTGTGGACATCGTGGCCACGAGTGACGGACTTATTCCCATTCGCCCGATATGCGATGCGCTGGGAATTTCTTATGAAAGGCAATATCGTAAAGTTAACGAAAGTGAAGATTTGGGGTCAGTTGTTGCCCTCAGGGCAACAACTGGAGCCGACGGAAAACAGTACGAAATGGTATGCCTGCCGATAGAATTCATCTACGGATGGCTGTTCACCATCAATCCGGACAACGTGAAAGAGGAAGCACGCGAGAAGGTGCGCCGCTACCGCATGGAGTGCTACCACGCCCTCTACCTTTACTTCCACCGCCCCATGGAACGGATGGACGAGCAGAACCGTCTGGAGCGCGAGTCGCTGCACATCATCGACCGGGCCACGGCGCAGATTGACGAACTGAAGAAGCTGGTGGCGGGCGAACGCCGCAAGCTGGAGAAGATAAGGCAGGAACGGCTGACGAACGAACCGCAGCTGTTCGACTGAGGAACAAAGTTCAACTGCGGTGTTGAGCACCGCAGTTGAACACTCCAACCATTCCCCTCAGGGTAACGGTTGACATACATCCAGTTATCCCCCTCAGAGGGACAACTTACGAGACAGCCAGGGAACTCCTTCGTGTGGGGAAGCAAAAAACTTCCGCCTTTTTTGTTGCATTTCCAAAAACAATCCCTATATTTGCATCGACTTCCATTTGAAACAGGCGACGGATGTTCGCCAACCCTTGCCGGATTGGCCTTTTTTATGGCCGATTGGCACGTGATATAGTACCGACCCCCGTGTGGAGCGTTAATGCGCCCACTGCCTGTTTCAGGTGGAAGTCAACGGGAAAGCGGTACTTTCTTTTTTTTAGGCAAGTTCCCTTGATTTTTTGGACACGAAGGTCCGCTTTCCCGTCTATTATTAACCATATTGTTTCATTTTAATTGACTTCCAAAATGAAAAAGAACAAATCAAGCGAACGCGGACGCTATGTATCCGTTGAGAAAGTCCAGAAAATGTTATCAGACCTTGGACTCCAGCTCTGCGAAGGCCGCAAGCGCATCCATGCTGCCAAGCGTGACAACTCCATTGTATTCTATGTGGCCGGTGGTACCGTGAACATTACCTTTCAGGAAGGAGGTGAACGATGAGCAAGAAAGTAAAGGAAATAGGCGATTATGAGATACATGTATGGAGCGGTCGGGACATATCACATAGAACGCATACCGATTTCAGCTACAGCCTGTGTTTTCAAGGGAATTTCGTGATAGACCATATGTCGGCTGACGAAGCACGCGGTATCATCCTTGCCCTACAAAGCGCGCTGGAACTGAACGGAGAGAAGGAAGGAGGTGAGCTATGACCGCTCTCGAACAATATCTCATCGATGAGAACAAGGATATGCAGAAAAGGCTTGCGGAAGCCTATCGGGAACTGGGCTTCACACAAGGGAAATTAATGTGCATTTACCAACGCTACCCCCGCCTTTGCATGGGCATCATCAGGGGAGGCAAATATAACGAAGGAGGTTGTTATGAATCATACAAGAATCAAAGGCTTCGGCTCGTCAAGTGAAGAGGCCGACAAGCAGAAGCAGGAAGAAGAGAAGCGGAATACGGCCATCGCCGACTTCATCCGACAGAATTACGCCCCCATCGGGGCAACTTCGCAGAAAGTGTACAAGACAACTGCCGAACTGCAGTACGACCTGCACAACATCATTGACGTATCTGCCCGGGATTTGGCCCGGCAACTGACGGAAGCCCGCTTTGCCGTTGAATACATCTGCGGACAGCCGTTTTGGGTGATGTACGAAAGAAGTTGACGGACATTTTTTATACATTTTATTATATCGGGGAACCTTTGCTTGCGAAAGTAGAGGTTCTCTTTTTTTTGTGTCCTACCTTTCAGCCTCCCAGCACTTTATTTTTGCTGGAAAAACAACATGGTACGCCTCTTTTCCAAATACCTGAGCACCTACGGCTACGAAAGCATCTCCGATTTCCTGCTTTCCGTAGCCCCTTCGTTCAAATATGGCCTGCAGGTACCCGCCATCTCGTTGAGCGCCGTGGCGGCTTTCGTCACCCAATGGCTCGGCCTAAGCCCGTTCCTGGCCGTGGCCATGCTCGTAGCCATCGCGACGGAGATGCGCACCGGCATCCGGGCCAGCCGACGGCAGGGAATCCCCTTCGAATCTTTCCGCTTCTCGCGCTGCATCATCAAGCTGGGCATCTGGCTCGCCATCATCTACATCGTACATGCTTTCTACAAGGAATGCCTCCTGCAGGAAGAATTTATCTATCACACCATCGGCGCCTTCTTCTTCAGCGTGGTGAAGTTTTTCGTGATGACCTGGTTCTGCGTGGAGCATCTGACCAGCATTCTGGAGAACCTGGCCGTCATCGACGGGAAACCCAAGGACGAACTCATCAACAAGGTGTCGGACTTGTGGGGTGAAGTATCAGAACAAATCAAACGGAAACGCCATGATACAGACAAGTAGATACGTATGCATGTCCGCAATCGTCCTGCTGGCTTTCGTGTTGGGCCGGTGTACGGCGCGTCGCTCTGTCACAACCGTCCCGCCTGGCGTGACGCTGGAAATCACTGACACACTGGTCGATGTCATCAGCGTTCCGGTGGTCGTGAAGCACGAAGTCCCGGCACAGGTGGACACGGCTGCCATCCTAGCCGACTACTTCAGTGAGCGGCATTATCGCGATACCATCATCCAGCGGCCCTACCTGCGGGTGGAACTGACAGATGTCGTGGGACAGAACCGTCTGCTGGACCGCCAGGTGGTGGTCAACTACCAGCAGCCGGTGGTTCATGACAATGCCCTGACGCTGGGCGCCGACATGGGGCGCGGGCTCTGTGCGGTTATGGCCGGCTACCGGCGCAAATCGTGGGAGTTCCGTGCCGGATATGATTTCATTAACCGTACGCCGGTGGTTGGCGTGCAAAAAACGTTGTGGCAATGGTAGCGGATATACAAAACGGAGTGTCATATTATCTCTACGACGTGGAGCAGATTACCTTCAGCCAGGTGGACCAATATGCCGAAGTACGTCTTTCGCTGGCGACAGCAGGCGAAATCCTCTCTGAGACATACTATCCGGACACTGCTGGAGAGGTGGTGTTGCGCGACCTACCGGCACTGCTGATTCCCTATTTCACGCTCCCCGACATCTCACAACTGAAGAACGACTACCGTTGTAACTCGTTGATGATGGCCCTCAGCGTGAAGGATGCTTCAGGTACATTCACCTTGAATCTGTATCCTTATTACTGCCGGATTGTGATAGAAGGTGTCGTGGCCGAAGGTGTCATCCAAACCCGCTACAAGTCGGTATTGACAGCGCCCGGACGGGAAGAATTCTTTCCTTTCATCTCCGGTCCCAACTGTACGCTGAAACTTGGCGTGGCCTATCTTCAAAATCAGACGGCCAAATACCTCGTAAAGGATATATCGCTGGCAGGCATGGCAGGTTACACGAGTTTGAGATTATCGCTGGCACGGGCCTCGGAGCTGTCGGGTATCTCGCAGGATGCCATCCTCTACTACATAGCTACATTGACCAACGCTTCGAACGTGGCCAACCAGGTGAAGTATGTGGTGGACCGGCGTGCCTATCGTCGGCAGACCACCTTTCTGTACTACAACTGCTTCGGCCTGCCTGAAACCATCACCATGCTGGGACTGCAGACCGAAGAACCCGAACTGGAGAGCGAAACCGTCCGTCTGCTGCAGCGTGAGAAGCAGATTAACGTGAAGCTGACGGACAGCCGTACCGTCAATTCCGGATATATGCAGCCCGACAAGTACGACAGCCTGATGGACATGCTGGAGTCGCCCGACATCCGACTGCTGGAAGACGGGCGCAACATCCCCGTCGTCATTACAGACATCGACTTCTCGCACCAGCGCATCGGCAACGAACGCATCAGCGTGTCGCTGACCTTCCGTCCGGCCATCCGTCCGAGCGGACGGTTTGTCCGTACCAATCCGCTGAAAGGCCGGATTTTCGACCAAACGTTTGACTATACATTTGACTAAGATATGGAAACGATAAGACGAAACCTGATGCTGTCGGACATGGACATCCGTACCGACGAACGCGGCCGCCGGCGCATCTTCTCCGTGAAGTTCGTCAGCAAGGAGGGAAAACTTTACTTCATCCCGCAGGCTTATGCTTGCGGAGCAGGCCGCATGAACATGAAGGAAAACCAGCTGCGCGGCGTACAGCCCTGCGACTGCAAGGGCAACCCGGAAGGGCACCCGTACCCCGTCAACATTGACCTGATACTGGAGTATAACCGAATGAAAGTGATTTTGTGACATGGAAATATTGTACAATAAGGAGGGCATTCCTCTACTGATGCAGAGCACATACGTCTTTGGCGAAACGTCCGGCCTGCCTGCCAACCAGGCAAATGAACGTCTGAAGATACTGATGCCGTATGATATGAACGAGAACAGCTACATCGACATCGACGGCGTGAAGGTTCGCCCCTGGGGTGCTGGTAACGACTTCCCTCAGATTGCCGAACGCGAGATTGCCGGTACCAGCGTGCTTAACACCGGACTGAAGTTCCTGCGTAACCTGACGTTGGGGCAAGGTATCTATCCCTGCCGGGTGAAAGGTTTCGACGACAATGGTAACGAACTGCTGGATCCCGTAACAGACAGCCGGGTGCAGAAGTTTGTAGCTTCCCGCCAGGTGCGCCGCTACATGGAGAAGGTGTTGCGCGACTATCTGAAATTCGGCAATGGTGCCGTGCAGTTCGTACCCTCCGCTGCCGGCAATTCATTTGCAGGTGTCAGTCCGGTAAATGCCTTGTTCCGTCGTTACTCCGAGATGGATGCCTATGGTTCCTGCCGCTGCATCGTTTCCGGCTACTGGCCGCAGCGTCCCGGCGCGGGGCAGTACAGCAAATGGGAGGTGCTGTCCGAGTTCGACCCCGAAATGCACCTTGAAGTGCTGAAATTCGCGGGCAAGATGAAGAACGGTTTCATCATGCCAGTCCGTGACAGCTGGAGTAACGATGATTTGTATGGCATGCCGATTTGGTTTCCGGCTTTTGTATGCGGATGGACGGAGATTGCCCACCTGATACCCCTCTTCCTGAAGAAAGCCTACCAGAACCAGATTACTTGGAAGTGGCACGTGCAGATACCATACAGCTACTGGGAGAAGAAGTACCCGGCCAAAGACTACACTCCGGAACAGCGGAAAGTCGAAATCAACAAATACATGGACCAAGTGGAGATGAATCTTTGCGGACCGGACAATGCCGAAAAGCCCCTGTTCTCCATGTACGCGGTGAACGAGGCCAACGGGCGTATAGAAGAAGAGTGGAAGATTAAGCCACTGGAGAACAAGTACCAGGGCAGCGACAACCTGCCGGTGTCTGCCGCCGCCAACAGCGAAATCCTCTTCGCACTGATGGTGAACCCGAATGTGATGGGCGCCGGTATGCCGGGCGGTACCTACGCCGGGAACCAAGGTGGCAGCAACATCCGTGAGGCCTTCCTGGTGAACATCGCCAACGCCTGGATAGACCGTCAGAACATCCTTGATCCCATTGAGCTGTACATCCGCATCAACGGCATGCCCGACTGCGAGCTTCGCTTCCGCAACACCATCCTCGTGACCTTGGACAGCGGAAGCGGTACCAAGAAAACCCTTAGTTAATCACTAACCTCTAATCCGGAAATTAATGATATTCTCAAAAGATAAATGGTCCAATGGAGACGAAATCCGAGCTTTCGTCAAAGTGAATACAGCGGTCAGCTTCGCTATGCTGGAAACCCCGCTGAACAATGCTTTCAACCTTTTCCTCAAACCACTGTTGGGTCCCAGCCTTTCAGCCCGGCTCATCGAAATCTATAACAACGATGCGCCCAAAGATACGGAAAAAGAACTGCTCCATATTGCCCAGCTCGCCAATGCCAATCTAGCGTTGTGGTATGAGTTCGATGCCATCAGCGTGCGAATCACCGATGCCGGTTTCCAGCGTCAGGAGTCCGAGAACGGTACGTTTAAGCCAGCCTATAAGTACCAGGAAGACAACCTGCGCCAGAGCTATAAGAACAAAGGGTTCAATGCCCTGGACGAAATGTTGGACTTCCTGTATCTGCACATATCCGATTTTCCGGAATTCGCAGATTCGAATACTTACAAGAGCCAACAATCTGCTATTGTCCGCTCAACAGCCGATGTAAACAATGTAGTGTTCATCAACAACAGCCGGCTGGTATTCCTCCGCCTGCAGACACACCTTAAATTCGTCGAAACGATGTTGTTGATACCGGCTATCGGTGAAGATCTGTACAATCACCTCATCGATAGTTTGCTGAATGATCCTGTAGAAGAGATAGAGAAAAAGCGCATCGAGATGCTCCGTAAGGCATGCGCAAACTATATTGTAGTCATGGCCGTGCGTCGGTTGATGATGGAGACCGGTAGCTTGACAGACCGGGGCCTTTACTTTACCACCGTCGAAGCTGGTGAGAAAGGCAACGAGAAACGACAACCGTTATCGACAGACCGTATCGCTATCCAGATACAAAACCTGAAGGCAGACGCAGACATGTACATGGGTACCCTGCAGCGGGTCATAAGTGCTCACTTCCCCGAATTCCACGCGGGCAATCCGCAGCGGGTCTTTGACAGGGATAACGACCATAAACGAACCTTTTGGGCATGAAAACAGCAGTTCTTGAATACCGACGCCTGGGTATCCTTCGCAGAAAGGTGCGTATGATTCCTGAAACGTGGACGGAACTGACACCCGAACAGTTTGTCCTGGTGGCTGAACTCTATCTGCAACGCATCAAATCGCAGCAGTTCCTGGCCGCTTTCTTTCGTCTGCCGGTACAACGCCTTGATGAATACCAACTATACAACCTGACGAAGCTCACAGAGTTCATCAGCGATTGCCGGACCCATCTCGACCATTTTATACTGCCACAATTGGGGCATCTGCAGGCTCCAGGTGTCCGGCTGAAGGGAATGACGTTCGAACATTTCATGCAGGTTGATACCGCATTCAATCGCTATGCACGGGCGGAGAAGACCGAACTGCTAGACCGTTTCATCGCCTTGCTCTATTTGCGCAAGGGTGAGAGTATTGTCCTACCGCCCAGCCACCGAAAAGGTGTATTTTCGCATACGAAGGTGCTGAATCTGAAGCGAAGAATACAGGAAGTGACATCCATCGACCCGGCAAAGAAATATGCCGTTTTCCTGAACTACGTGTTCATCAAGCGATGGCTGTCCCGTTCGTTTCCTTGGCTGTTCCCGCTTTCGGACGAAGAGCCCGGTCAGGGTGATCAGAAGAAGCAACCTGTCGCTCCGTTGGTAAACTGGCTCGACATCTTCGATGCATTCGTTGGCGACAATGTGGCACAGATGGACAAGTTCCAGCAGATGCCGGCCACAACAGCCTTCAGACTGCTGAACAAAAAAATACGTGATGCCCAAACCAAGAAGAAATGAACTTTATAGAATACATAGAGAATCTGGCAGAAAGGCACGTGGATATCCGTGACAAGGCTGATGGACACGTCCATTTCCTGTCATCCGAACGGGCAAAGCATACGTCCATCGACAGTGTGCTTCACTATCCGGCAGTTCTCGTGGACCGAGGAAGTGGTTTCGATTATGGGGGGTCTCCTGGTCAGTACACCAAGGTTCGCGAATACCTGTTGTTTATTGTCGAACATGTTTCCGATACCTCGGATTACGAAGAGATAGACCATGCCCTGGTACATTGCGAAGCCATCCTTGACAGCTTCCTCAACCAGCTTATTGAAGACCGCAAGTCTCGGAAAATCCGTTTATCCTTCTCTCTGGAACAGGTAGAGGTAGAATATATTGCCAACCATGACAACTCTCAGTATGGCGTGATGGCTTCCGTACTGATTAATGAACCCTATAAACCATTGAATTGTGATACCCAATTTCTACTGAATAGAAGTTTTGATAAATCATTTGATAAAACATTTCAATAATTATGGCTACACAATCTTACGAAGAACTGATTGCTAGTGCAACGAAAATTAAAAATAACGAATTGCCGGAGTCGAATACGCATGACGTGGTGGGAGATCATTTGGTGCAGATGGCAACAAAAGCACAAGAAGAATACAACCAGCGTGTGACAGGTATATGTGAGTACAATGTTTCCAAACAATTTCCGACAGGTGGTATTGAAGGAAGTAATAAATATACATTGGAATTGGCATTGCAGAAAGTTCCAACAGAACTTAGGCAAACCGTCGGCTTAAAATGTTCGTTTTTGGGCGATAGTGGAGAGCTGGAGAGCTGGGAGTATCAGGGTGGAACTTTTACGGCTACGGGTAGCTGGTTGCCTGTTGGAGGGAAGAAAGTTGCCGAGTTAGAGAATAAAATTGATTTATTAGGGAATTTAGTAATTGTAGGGTCTCAAGTTTTTGAGGCTGGTTCAAGTGTTAGAAAAACATATAGCATTCCTAATATGATTGCTGATAAAAAAATCACATTTGTTTTAAAATCGAGCAATGAAATAACAGCTAATGCATTTATCGTAAAAATTAACAATAAAAGAATTGTATCATCTACAAGTATTGTTAATTTTAAGTCCGGCTATATAACAGAATATACGCCGTCAAGCTCTGATTTGAATAACAATAATCAAAGAAATGTGATGGAGGTTAATATATTCAATTCTACCAGCGAGATGACGGTTGACTTGTATATATTATACACTGCAAAAGAAGAACTTGATAGTGCTATAAAAAAAAATAACACACTTGTAAAAGCTAACGTTGTAGATGTAGTATTATCGGAAAAGGATTTTGGGAACGCCACATCGGCAAATTATACAACTGGTGTTGTTTCTCCGGCAGCAAATTATAAAAGCACAACTTTTTTAAAAATAGGTACATCAAAAGATATATTAGTAGCTTCATCGACAAATGCATATGGTGTTTGTTGTTACGATAAAGATAAAGTATATAAGTATTTTATTTTTAACGATACAACTTTTTCTGAAGAACAGTATTATAAACTTACGGACGATATAGAATATATAATAATTAATGGTGGAAATCGTGAAATCAGATGTCCATTAGGGACAATTATCTATAATGTTCCTGTAAGATATGTATGTGATAATATGGACTTATTGCAGGAATTAGAAGCATGTCCATATAAGGTATTTACTCATGATGAATTTTTTAACACAAAAGAAACAAGAGTTATTACTTATGCTTCAGAACCAACAACTGATACTGTTTATTCTTCAAGAATAAAACTTGATGTAAGAGATTATATTGGCATGCAAAGTTCTAATAGAGGATTAAATCCAGTATTTGAATATGATGCTAAAGGGAATTGCGTCGCTTCGCATTGTTATCAAGCTGGTACAGATAATTGGTACGTTAGAGGTGCTATCAAGTTTCATCCTGAGACAGCTTATATTACTTCATCTAACGAGACAAACTATAAGACTAATATTGTACTTTATAAGAAACCGTCAAACAGAAGTTTCATATCAGCAATAGACAATGAAAAGTTCTCAAGAAATAGCAGATTGTCAGAATGGAAAGCTTTTGGCGATAGTACTTCAGATGAAGGCTGGGCTGGTGAAGAGGTTGATTATTGGACATTAGCTGCAAGAATGTTAGCTATTACTCCTGAGAATATGGCAAAAGCTGCAAGTTCATTCCTCCCATTTAAAGGTAGTGGAACTGTAGCAGGAGAGAATAATACAGCAATATATGATAAAACAAAATTATTGTTAGATTTTGAAGGACTTATTACCATACTTGGTGGAACTAATGATTATAATGGAGGTTGGGATGGTGCTGTTTGGCCGCCTGCAAGTTCATCAGATAGGGCCTCGAAATTAATGCTAACGCAAGACAATGGAAAAGAGTTGTTTAAAGAGTTGTCAGTTAAGAAGTTTGAGGACTTGCTTACAATAGACGAATTACAATCCGACCATGATAATCATTACTTTGAAGAAGCATTCCTATACACAATGTGGGATTTAAAGATTAAAAACCCAAAGGCTTTAATTGTTTGTATTTCTCCCTTTGGCAGAATTGGAGAGGAATATCCTAATATAGTTGGTGCTACATTACAAGATTACAGGGTTGCAGAACAAAGAATATGCCAATTGTTGGGTATTCCTTTCCTTGATGTACAAGAAGTTGTTGGAGGTATTAATTATGACTTTTATTTCAACACATCTGAGTCCGAAACTGCTGCGGCAGAAGGTTTACATCCTAACGCCAATGGACATAAGATTGCAGGTGCTTGGCTTGCGGTTAAATTAAGAACCTATATAGATACATGGGAAATGCTAAATAATGGATATATAGATACAGCTTATGAGCAGGGACAAAGTAAAGGTGCTGCACAATCTCATAAGACATTTATCAAAGAGTCATTTGAATTGACTGATTTTGTAGAATAACCAGGTAAGTTTAATCCTTGGGAGGTGTTCTCCCAAGGATCTTACTAAGTTATTCTACACCGTATAATATAACCATGATAATACTTGGTATCCAATACTCCAATATGTTAATAATCCGGGATGATTTGGGTCTGTACCTCCAACAATAATATTGCGCATGTCAAGTAAGCTCATGTCATATCTGCTTGTTTGTCTATATAGTGGGCTTTGCACATAATAGCAAGGTAAAAAATAATTTTGTGTTTGGGTTTCCAATTCTCCAAATCGTTCTTGCATGATTTTATTAATTTGGTACTTAAAAAGATTTGAAGTGGCCATTTCTCCGCATATTGCTGTGTCATACCATTTTTCAGGATAAAACACACCTATATATCTTGGATTTATGAAACCAACTTTAATATCAGGATATTCTTCGTTAATAATTTCCATCAGTTTTTCTATATCATCACAAGTCTGTTCGGCAGTTGCAGGATACCACCATCTTTCATTTTCACCTAATTCAATAGAAATGTGGGTTGGAGTGCATACGTCAATCTTATTGATATTAGCTTCAGAAATCTTTGTTCCAGCAGTACTTCCAACGACAAGTCTTGTCTTACCATCATCTTGCAATGTTTTATATCTTTCTATATAAGTTTTTAATGAGAAAGCATAATCGCCAGTTTCTTTTGCTTTATTCTTATCAAAGAAAGGATTGTTTGGATTGTCCAATACATAATTCATGTATGTATCTAACAATTCTTTATCTTCTGCGCTTCCAGTGTACTCCCCAGCTCCATTCATTATGCTATTTACATTATTTTTTTTCGCAGCATTCCACAAATCTACTGAGTAGTTCCAATGATATTTACCCCACGGAGTAGTTCTAATTAAATTCCTTTTCTCTGAACTGTAATCATACTCTTCATATTCTCCGTCTTCATTATAAGTTGAATCAATAGGAATTTTTCTTCCTAAACCTAAAGCATCCCATGCACCTTTGTTTCTAAAACTGCCACCATCACTTTGAGAACCCGTTGTTATCGTATGCATAGCATGTCGCAGATAATTACAAGTAGTCCAAGAACCTCTACCTTCTGACAATCCTCTTAGATTTATACTCTTATCTTTATAATTAAATGAAGTCTCTTTAAAATTAGTAGTACCAATCAGAAGCATATCCAAAGAGTTATCACCAAAATCTTCGTTGTCCATTAATAGCATTTCTTTAGCTACTGATGGATAACACCAACCTCCAACAAACTTTCCATCTGAATTAGGTATTTGATTAGCGGTAATTGAATCTCCTATAGCAAGATATCTTAGTGATATATTTTTTGCTTTCGAAGCTTTTGTCTTTATGAGCTTACATTGCCCAGTCTTAGTTTTGTATCCATTCCCAGTTAATTTTAGACTAAAATTTTCTTCCTCAATAGGCAAAGAGTTCTTAGTTCTTCTCTGAATTGGATAATATTTTCCGCCGTTAATTTGTATGTCAGCAGCACTTTCCAAGATACCTTCTGGATACAAATATTGCACATATTCACGAGCATAAAAATCACTGCTATCGTTATCTATTGCAAATATATATTTAGGAAGCACACAGGAAAAGTCTTTTTCATCTACATTTAAAATAGAATTAAGATAGTCTACAGAATCTTGTAATGAAATTAAAACTTCATTTATACTTTCAGATGTTTTTTCTAAAGAATATTCTTCTTTCTGAAAAACAGAAAATCTGACATATTTTGTTTCATATTGAGTTTTAAACTTATAAGTAGTAACTTTCCTTGTTGCTGGGTCTATTTCTCTTGCATCACTTCCTTTTACAAACGACTTAGCATCATCATATTCTGCATATCCTCTTGCATCTGTAAAATACCCAGTGTATTTATACCAAGTATTCCCTTCTACAGGTATGTAGTCAGTTGTTTTATCACCTTCAAATCCTTGAGTTACCACCCCCCTTTTGCTTATATAATAATTTCCATCCGGTGTAAACCCAACATTTGGAAGTTTTTCTAAACTCGGCTCTTTAAAAAGGCCAATTTTATTGTCTAAAGAAAATACATCATCTTTAATTGAATCTATTTCTTGGTTTACAAAATTAGAAATTTTAGATATAGCAGAGTATATTTGCATGTAGTTAACGCTGCAAACTTCTAATATCGTCGGGACTTCATTACTCTTAGCATAAGATAACCTTACTTTAGAAAGGTTTGTCGGCGTCATTAAAGAAAATGTTTTTCTTCCATTGACTGTAAAGCCTAATTTGTAACCGTTATAAGCCTCTATAATATTACCGTCTGAATCATAAAATACGATAGCTCTCGCATCAGCCATTGGGGCATTAGCAAACATATATAAAGTTTCCTTTTTCAAATTTGAAATGTCCCATATATTAGTTCCTGGTATAGCAAGTTCTTTACCGTTTTCATTAATATAGTAACCTTCTTTTTTTGAGAAAGAAGAAGTGTCAACAATATCACCTACCATAGGTAGTAATTTTGTCTCAACATTAGTAATAAGAGCTGATAATTCTGGGATTTCTGTTCCGTTTTTATACACTTTATATGCTCCGCCATTATAATAAACAGACGCCCTAATGTATGCTGCATTTTCTGGAGTTATGAAATTTACAATACTTATAATCTTGCCTCCTGTTTGTGGAACTAATGCTTTTATAAACACTTTTTCAGAATCGTATGCACAAATGACACGAGCATCTAATAGTTTTCCACTATAAGTATACGAACTATTTGGTTCCACAGAAATGTAATCAGTTGCTTTATCACCAAGAGTAACAGCTTCTTCAAGATTTCCATTAAGTCCAATGAAGCCATCAACTAAACTAACTGAAGGTAACTCTAATCCTTCCCAATAGTTGTTTAATATTGAAGATAGCCTATAAAGATTAGCTTCAATATCATTATTCAGTTTGATAATCTTATTTCCTCCAACTTCAATCCAGCTTCTCGAACTTGTGAATGTTCCGCCCTGATACTCCCAACTCTCCAGCTCTCCACTATCGCCCAAAAACGAACATTTTAAGCCGACGGTTTGCCTAAGTTCTGTTGGAACTTTACATGTCCTATGTTGCTGATTAATTACCTGATACTTTTACAAAAAAAATATATGATTAGAATATTATTATGGCTTAACGACAGCGACCGTCCCAAAAGATTATTTCAAGGTACGGTTATCTTTGCTTTAGTGACAATTATCACACTGGTAATCTATGTTTTCTTCTTAGACGCTGCATTATTGGCGGCATGTCTGTCAGGACTGACCGCGTGCCTTCTTCTCACAGCTTTTTCGGCCAAGAAATGGTACCCGAACTGGAGTAAAGTTACCGATTTTCTACTCATACCAGGCATCGTCACATTGTTTTATTCAATCTTTTATTTAATCTATTAATTATGGCAAAACCAGAAGTTTTATTCAAAATCATCCGCAAATGGGAAGGCGGATGGAGTGATCACGAAGCCGACCGTGGCGGTAAAACCAACATGGGTATCACACTCACAACCTGGCGCAGTTGTGGATATGACAAAGATGGTGATGAAGATATCGATGCTGAAGACCTACGCCTGATTACGCCGGAGGATGTTTTCCAAGTGTTCAAAAAGCACTACTGGGACCGCTATCAGGCAGACTTCATTCATAACCAATCGGTGGCCAATTTGTGTGTGGACTGGCTTTGGATGTCCGGCGCTCCGGCCATCCGACGCGTGCAGCAGTTACTGCAAATCACGGTGGACGGCATCGTAGGACCTCAGACGGTAGCCAGCATCAATCTGGCGAACCAGCGCCAGCTGTTTGAGTCCATCAAGGTCGACCGAATTCGTTTTGTGGATGAAATATGTACACGAAATCCATCACAGAAAGTGTTCCGCAAGGGGTGGATGAACCGCATCAACGATTTCAAATTCCAATCCTGACCTTTTTCGTGGACTCACGAAAATGATGTCCTTTTTCTCTCTGCATTGTGCCGTTAGCTTTGCGAAAAGTTAACGGCATTTTTTATGAGCGAAGTACAGGAAAATCAACTGATGAAGGCGTCACAATTCAATCGTGGCGTAGAAGACTGGACACGCCGTGTGCGGGGCGAGTCGGTCAGCATCCTACAACGCACCAAAGGTAGCGGACGCCTGGCACGAGAGCTGACAGCACGGCATCTCAATGACCGGGAAGGCGGTCCGGCCTACGTTGGACTGGGCTTCCGGTTCTGGCGATACGGCGCCTATCGCGAGTACGGCGCAGGACGAGGATACATTGTCAAAGATGGTGTAATAATGAAAGGTTATTCTGCTTGGGCTGATAAGAAAAAGCGGAGGCAACTTCGTTCCATGCGTGTTTCCGAATACCGAATTCGTCGGATGCGCACCGTCGATGAGCACTACGCCGTCATCCGCCGCACGCCGCTGCCCTGGCTCGACCCACCCATCGTACAGAACATTGACCGACTAGCCGACCTGTCCGGTGAATATTACGGCGATGAAGCCCTGCGAAAAGTATTGGAGAAGTTCAACAAAATAACCATTGAGAAACGATATGGCCAAAAGTGACAAAACCGTGAAGAGAGGCGTGTACCTCTACATTGACGGAAAAGAAATCAAGAACGACATCAACAGCATCGATCTGGAAGTGAAACGCCTGCAGCGTGACATCAAAGACATGACCCGCGATTCCGAGGAGTACAACCGCACCATGCAGAAGATTCAGCACCTGAAAGGCATTCTGCGTGAACACCGCAACGAAATACGTGGTGTTACCGAAGAGACGAAGAAATCTACCATCAGCGTAGGCAAGCTGGTGGACGGATTCAACCGCTTCGGCGGCATCATCGTCACCGTCATCGGATTCCTGACAGGTGTTACTTTGGCCCTGCGCTCCTTCCGCGACGAGCGAAACAAACTGGAGGAGTCGCAGGCCGGGCTGAAGGCGCTGACGGGGCTGGACGACGATAGCATCGCCTGGCTCACCCGTCAGGCCAAGCAACTCTCCACCACCATGACCGAGGAGGGGCTGCGCGTGCGTCAGTCGGCCTCCGAAATCCTCGACGCCTACATGCTGGTAGGTTCTGCCAAACCCGAGCTACTGGGCAACAAGGAGGCACTGGCCGCAGTTACCGAGGAGGCCATGCGCTTGCAGGCCGCAGCTAAGGACATCAAGCTCAGCGAGGCGGTGGATGCCCTGACACTCTCCCTCAACCAGTACGGCGCGGCGGCTGACCAAGCGGGACGCTTCGCCAACGTGCTGGCCGCCGGATCCAAAGAAGGTGCGGCAAACATCGCCAGCCAGGCACGCACCATCCGCAATGCCGGTGTAGCTGCTGCCAGTGCCAACGTCAGCATCGAGCAGACGGTGGGCCTTATCGAAACGCTGGCCGAGAAGGGCATCAAGGACGAAGTGGCGGGTACCGGTCTGAAGAAGTTCTTCCTGGTGCTACAGACGGGTGCCGACGATACCAACCCGAAAATTGTGGGCCTGAATCAGGCACTGGATAACTTGGCCGCCAAGAACATGGGCGCGAAAGCCATCAAAGACATGTTCGGCGAAGAGGGATATAACGTGGCAAGTGTCATCATGCAAGACATTGACAAGGTGAAGCAATACACTGCCGCCGTCACCGACACCAACATCGCCTACGAGCAGGCCGCCATCAACAGCTCCACCGCTGCCGCCGCCCTTGACCAGGCCCGCAACAAGATGAAGCTGGCCGCCATCGAGCTGGGCGAAAAGCTGAATCCGGCATTCACGGTCAGTACGAATCTGGCAACAAACCTGCTGAAGGTACTGCCTGACCTGATAGATTGGCTGCAGGAATACGGCATGACCTTCGTCACCATGTTGGTACCCGTAACGGCTTATGTAGGTTATCAGAAACTGATGATAGGCTACCAGAAATCCATCAACCTACTGATGGTAGCCGGAACCAAGGCGGGCAAGCTGTTGCAAGGTTCACTCTATCTGCTACAGGCCGCATTCTACGCCGTGACCGGTCAGGCCGCCAAAGCCCGGGGCGCCATGGTAGCCTTCAACTTGGTGACCAACTTGAATCCATATCCTGCCATGGCATCCGCCATCGCGGCTGTGGGTGCTGCCTTTGTCCTGCTTTACACCCGAGCCAACCGTTACCTCGACGTACAGCGTGCACTCAACAGGCTGGAGAAAGAGGCCAATGACGCCATTGCCGACCAACGCAGCCGTCTCGAAACTTTGTGGAAAATCGCATCCAATCACAATGTCAGCCTCCAGCACCGCAAGGAGGCCATGGAGGCTATAAACAAGATTTCTCCGCAGTACCTGGGCGACATCACACTGGAAACTATCAACACCGACAAAGCTGTCAAGGCCAAGGATGAATACATCAAGCGGCTGAAGGAAGAAGCCATGCTGAAGGGGGCACAAAGCCATATCGAAGAAGAGAGCCGGAAGTTGGTGGAATATCAGCGACAACTGGACGAGGCATTGGCCGGTCAGAAAGAAGCCCGCGATAGTGCCACATACGCCCAAACAGGTACTACTGCCTATGATGCTGTAGTCGTCAGACTGGAAGAACAGGTAGCCCGCTCCAAGAAAGCCATTGAAAGCTATATGAGCATCTACAAAGAGTTTTCCAATTCCCTGGGCAACGGAGATGGCGGTGATATCACCCCCAAACCCTCAGGTGATGATAACAAGCCCGATCCTTCTGATGGTTCTGGCGGCAACCCCGCCCCCGACAAGTTCGCCGCCGCCGAAGCCGCCTATTACCGCCGCATCGCTTCCATCAAGAAGCAATACCTGAATGATGACCTGATGACGCAAGCCGAATACAACCGACAGATGCAGGATGCCGAACTGGCCCTGCTGAACGACAAACTGCGTGTGGCCGGACTGGAACCGAAAGAACGGCAGCAGATAGCAAACCAGATTCTCGACACACAGATAAAGCTACGCGACGAACTGCGCAAACAGGAGGAGAAGGACGCCGAGGAGAACTCGAAACAGACCTCCACCCGCTTGCAGAAACAATACCAGCTTGCCGTAGAAGCTGCCACTATGCAACACTACCAGCTGCGCACCAGCGAAGAAGATTTCTATGCAGAACTCCGCCGACTCCAGGATGAATACTTCCGTCAGGTATTGGACGACTCCACCATCAACGAGGAGGAGAAGAACAAGATTCGTGAAGAAATGAGGAAACGTGATCTGAAGGATGCCAAGGAGAAGATGGAGGAGGAAATCAATGAACGGAAAAAGCAGTACGAAGAGCAACAGAAAATGGCCAGTATGTATATCGATATAGTTTCATCTGCCAGCCAAAATCTGGGGGAAGCGCTGGGTGACTTGCTGACCGCTCAAGATGATGCCATGAAGAATTTATGGAAGCAGCTGCTGCTGACTGCTGTCAATGCAATTGAGCAATACATCCGGCTGACCTACATCAAGGCTTTGGCTGATTCCATCATCGGGCTGAATTTCATCAAAGCTCTGCCTGCATTGGCAAAGATTGCAGCCATTGAGACGGCTTTCGCTGTGGTCAAAGGAGCTATCAGCAATTTCTACACCGGCGGCTTCACCCCATCGGGCGACTGGGACCAACCTCAGGGCCTGGTGCACAGCAACGAGTTCGTAGCCAACCGCTTCGCCGTGGCCAACCCGCACCTGCGCCCCATCTTCGACGTAATCGACGTGGCACAGCGCAGCGGCAACGTGGCCAACCTGACGGCTGACGACATTGCAGCCGTGGCCCGCGGAAGCCGTACGGCATCTGCCGCCACCTCCCCGGCGCCCGCAACAGCTGCCGGCCGGCCTGCACCGTCCACCGACCCCGAACTGCTGGCCACGCTGGCCGCCTGCACCCGCATGCTCCGCAAGCTTGACCACAAGCTCGACCAGGACATCAACGCCGTAGTCACCATATCCGGACGAAACGGCGTGAAGGCCAAGCTCGACGAATACGACACCCTGCTCAACAACAAAAAACGTAAATGACATGATACAGCTCCTCATCAACGGGATGGCAGCCACACTGCCATCCGACTTCTCATTCACGATGGAGTACGAAAACGAATACTTCACCAAGTCCGGGCAATACTCGCTGGACATCGAGCTGCCGCTTTCCGGCGACGCCAACAACCGCAGGATTTTCGGCAACATCCAGCGCATCACGGCACCGCAGCGCACAACCGATTACGAGGCCCGCATCATCAGCAACGGGCGCATCGTGTTCTGGGGCAGCGCCATCCTGCTCAAGAACACCGAGACATCCGTTTCGCTGCAGCTGGTGGGCGACACCAGTTACTTCAACTACGAAGCGAACGACCGGTACATTGACGAGATGGACCTGGGCCTGGCGCGGGTGCTGAAGCCGAAAGACGCATTCACCTCCGGCAGTCAGGACTGGTGGATCTACGCCGAAGACTATCCGAAACTCTTCGGAAGTGTGGACCAGGGCGACATGGTTTTCATGTGGTCGCTCTACAAGGATCCGGCCACCATCGAAGACGGCACCTTCTACCTGCAGCGCATCCCGAACCATCCTTTCCCCAGCATCAACTCCCTGCTGGTGAGGGGCACCCACAAGGGATACCTCAACTGCCAGCCCTACCTGCTGCGTGTCATCGAACGCATCATGCAGGTGCTGGGCTTCACCATCACCCGCAATGACATCGACGACTCGTGGCTGCGCAATCTGTACATCTGCAACTACAAGATTGGCCGGCTGGGTGACCTGGTCGCCTGCAAGTTCCCCGACGACAACGGCACGGACGACGGCTACGGCATCCGCATGAACAAGGCCCTGCCCCACTGGCTGCTCTCCACCTTCATCGACGAGTGCGAGAAGCTGCTGGCCTGCATCTTCATCTTCAACACCAAAGACCACACAGTACAGATTGTCAGCATGACCCGTTATTACGACGAAAACACGAAACAGACAGTCATTGCCGACGACGACATCCTGAAGGAATACGAGCTGGAGATTGAAGATGCAGCCGAAGACAACGACCTGGGCGGAGCCAACATTTCCTTCTCCGGCGACTACGAAAACAAGATGCTCAAGGTGGATGCGGACGTTATGGCCAGCATCAGCAAGCGCGCCGAGTATGCCGACTACGACAGCCTGCTGGAGGGCTTCAATGCCATGACCGACTCCGACCGCATGCGTACCCTGTTCATCGACAGCTCCACCGGACGCGAATACATCAGCAACTATAATTCGGCACAGGATACGAAGATCATTCTCGAGGTGAACCAATACGCCGACCTGGTGCGCGACAGTGATTCGTCCAGCAACGTGGAACTGAAGATTCGTCCGGCCAACGTCAAGGCATTCGACGTGGGCTGGTATTTCGACGAAACATGGGCCGCCGGCGGTTCCATCCTGCTAAATGTGCCCTACGGTGCCAACGTACAGTCGCAGGCCGAAGAATACAAGTATGCCAAAGACATCATCGAAAACGGTTATGCCACGGAGCAGGAAAGCGGCGAGTCGTCCGACAACATCGAAGTGATGCTCTCTACCGGCGACACCTACCACCTGTTCACCTATCAGAACACCCAGTTCCGCTATCCGGCACCGTTCACCGACTTCCACATGGGCGGCACCCTGCAGGGCAAGACGCCGCAGATGTCACTCTCGCTGAAAGACGTATGCGACCAGTCGCTGGGGCATCTGTACCGCAGCATCCGCTCCTTCCGCGGTACCGAGGTGTTCGTCATCCGCTTCCTGAGCCGCGAGATACCCGATGTCCGGCAGATCTTCGTCATCTACAACCAGCGATATGTCTGCCGCAAGTTGTCTGTGGATTTCGAAGCACAACAGACAAGCTATGTCATCGAGGGGGAATTTTACAGGCTGCAATGAAAAAAAATCCCGCCAATAGGCGGGATTTCCAATTTTTATGTTTGGTTCAGATTTACGCAAATTTGATTTCGCCAATTTCATTTGCAAACGCATGCAGAGATTGCTCAATCTTTTCTACAGTTGTTTTAGACGGTTTTCTTCTGCCTGTGACGTAGTGACTCAACTGCCCTTGATTAACGCCGGTAATACGCGCCAAACCTGCCAACGTAAAGGCATAAGCATAATAATTAAGAAAAGACGCTACGTCATAAGTAAAATCAAACTCTACATCAGGAAACTCTTTTCCATTCTTATGATACACTTCTTTCATCTCGTCAACGGCAGCCAAGAAATCCTTTTTTGTTTCTTCAACGCTCTTCCCTTCTCCGATACAACCGAATTCGCAGTCGTTGTCAGCAATAAAGGCTGAATAGGTGCCGTCAACCCCTCGTTCAATAAGAACATTGATTTTTCTTTTTTCCATAATTCGTGTGTACAATTTGACTTGATAATTGATTTATCAAGAGTATAATATAATAAATAAAATAAAAAAATATGATGTGATGAGAGGTGGGGATTAATCAATCCCCGCATCCCTCTTGATACTGTTCAAAGTACCGATCTTCACCTCCTCTGATTTGTGATGGCTTGTCTGAAAATACTTTCCTGTTTTCGGACTAAACCATGTCGGATGCCTGCCCCCGTCATCCACCAGTTTACAACCTGCTTTCTTTAATTGCCTTTCAAGCTCATTGTACTTCACTCCGGCCTCCTTTCTTTTTAATGGTTTTACAAAAAGGTTATGTGACACACAACTATCACGATGCAAAGATACGAATATTAATATCATTTGCAAACGTTTTGATATTAATTTTCATATCATTCATCTTTGGTATGCGTTTTTCCGACAGATTTTTTTATCTTTGCCATTGCCCAAAACAAACCTGTATTGTCAGTTCCTTATGTCGTGTAACCCGTAGTCAATCGGGTTCCGGGTGGTTCCGGTGGGCGCACGGCATAAGGAACTGGCCGTTTTTATTATATGGAACTGAAAGACTTTATCAAAGAAACAATCTCGCAGATAGCAGAATCTGTGAATGAGTTGAATGAATTGATGCCGGAAAAACTAATTGTAAATCCAGAAACAACAATGGGTATTGGTAAAATACCTAATGTTGAAACACACGATGGTTATTACAGAAATGTTATAAATGTTGACTTCGACTTGGTGTTGACTGAAGAAAATGAAGCTGGTACGCATGGCAAAATTGGAGTATTTGCGTCCGTATTGAGTGTAGGTGGGGCTACCGATGAAGGTACAAAGAATAAGGCTGAAAACAGAATCAGGTTTTCTCTTCCAGTCGTAATGCCTTCGAGAAAGACAAAATAGATTATTTCAATTTTCCCCTTTGATAAATTTATAGATGGATTGTACTTCATTTATCAGCATACGGTCAGTGCCTTGGCAAGAACGAGATACATATTTTACGCAGCGTTCACGAAGTCTGCGATCAAAATAATTACGGAGAACGATAAAAATATGTTTCATATCTGAATCTTTTCCGCAAATATAACCATAAATTACTGAATATGGAAGTCTTAATATTCATTCTTGTAATAGTCATTGCTAGTATTGCCATTGGAAAGATCAGTGATAAACGAGGTAATTCCTCCACTACTTCTTATGACAAACGCAATGATGCAAAACAATACGATGACCTGATCATCAACAGAACATTGAATAATAATAGGCAATCGGTCAGCAACCGTCCACATGCAGGGAGTAATAATGACACTCCAACTCGATCTTATTCTCAGACTTCAAAGAACAGATATGTAGTTCCGACTATTGAGCAGCTATCAAAGAAAGCAGATGAACGAGGAGAAAATTACATAACGGAAATTTTCTTTGAGGTAAAAGGATTATATTATCGTGGAAGCAGAGCCATATACGAAGCCGAACAGCTTGAGAAAGGGGAAGCCCTGAATCTGGTGCCTGAACCAGATAATCCAGCTGATAAATTTGCCATCAAAGTCCATACAGAAAACGATGTTTTCATTGGCTATGTACCCAAGGAGTGTTCGGAGGAGCTTACCAGGAACCGCGATAAGTATATTGATTGTTTTGTGCGATATGTCAAGCAAGGATCTGACGCCCCTTATGTGAAAGCCACAGCCAGGTATTATGGGGAGATATTTGTTTATGGAGATGAATATACAGAAGTCCTCATTCACAAACTGAAGGACTATATACAGCCAGCCATGGTGCTGAAGAAGCAAGAAAAGTGGTCGGAAGCGGCAGACGCTTTCCTGATTGCGGCAGAAAAGGAACGTCGGTTAGAAGACAAACTTAAAGCCTATTCAGAAGCTTGTATCTGCCTACGTAAGTTGAAAGACTATGATAAGGAAATTGAGGTAATCAACATGCAGCTATCTTTCTACAAGGAGCTTTCTGCACCCAAATATATGGAATTGAAAAAGAGGCTGGAGACCGCACAACGTTTCAAGGATTCTAAAAATAGGAGGAAAACTCATAACGATTAAGTAAGAAAGGTAAGATGATAGCTAAAATCACAGACTCCCTGTACTTCCATCAAATAAATAAGTAGTTTTATTGCGAAAATGATTGCACTTACAAAAACTATCCCTATATTTGCAGTGCTCAACATTTGATACAGGCGACGAGATGTTCGCCAACCGATTGCCGTTGGCATTTTTTATGCCTATCGGTTAACCATATAAGTTCCGACCCCCGTGGGAGTGCTTAATGGCCTCCCAGCCTGTATCAGGTGTTGAGCAACGGGAAAGCGGAACTTTCGTTTTTTAGGCAGGTTTCTTAATTTTTGGGGTACTGAAAGGGCCGCTTTCCCGTATTATTAACCTATTTGTTTCATTTAATTGCTCAACAAAATGAAAAAGAACAAATCAAGCGAACGCGGACGCTACGTATCCGTTGAGAAAGTCCAGAAAATGTTATCTGACCTTGGCCTCCAGCTCTGCGAAGGCCGCAAGCGCATCCATGCCGCCCAACGAGACAACTCCATTGTTTTCTACGTGTCCGGTGGTACTGTGAACATCACCTTTCAGGAAGGAGGTGCACGATGAAGAATACGGTAGACATGACGCCCGACGTAGTGGAAACCCTCAACCGCTGGCAGACTGGCGGAGCTGAGTTATGGATAGACGTACTGCAGCGCAGCGTGGAAAGCATTGCCTGCAATGACAACGATGATGCGAATGCCCGGCTCAAAATAATCAGTGAACTGATATACTTACAGCAAGAAATGAAATGTTTTATCGGACAGAAAGGAGGTGCGCGATGACGAAAAAAATAGGGTTCCGCCACTATCAAGAGGACGACGACGCTAAGAAACAGGATAAACAGGAACGACAAACCGCCATTGCAGATTTCCTCCGTCAGAACTACGCGCCCATCGGGCCCACTTCGCAGAAAGTGTACAAGACCACCGCCGAACTCCAGTACGACCTGCAGAACATCATCGATGTCCCGACCAACGAATTGGCCAGGCAGCTCACCGAAGCCCGCTTTGCCATCGAATATGTTTGCGGACAACCTTTCTGGGTTTTGTACGAGAGAATTAAAGAATAATAACTATCTTAGCAGCGTAGAAGTTTTGCTTGTCGCTGACAAGTGCCCCGGCAGCCGCGAGGTTGTCGGGGAATTATTATTTAATTCCTAACCAATCATATGGCTATAGTTAAAGATATACTAATTAAAGTACAGAAGTATGAATACATGAGGCGATTCCTTTTGTCTGGTGAAATGTACATGAATACTCTTATGTGTTTCACTGAAATGGATGAATCCACAGGAATTGGCGACAAATTCGAGAATTCCATTTCTTTCATGCGTTATAAACCTATACAAGCTGTATTTAAGTTCTCAAATGGTAATGAAATCACATTGCATCCTTCCGAAATTAAAGTAAGAGAATATGTTGACCAGAATATAGGAAATATTTATTCTATGGCAATGGTAGACTGTGATGTTCAAATGATAGGTGAGAAAACACGATTATCTATCATAAAAAATGATATTTTTAAATCTTTAGATAGTGATTATGATACAATTGTGATTGTCAATCAATGTGAAGCTTTTCTTGAAAGATGTAGTGATGCATTCTCAAAATTAGGAGTGGATTTTTGTTTTGATAGGGTTGAATATTTCTCTGAACAGGAATACAACAATAAAATCCATATCACTCCATTTATGAAAAGGGATAAGTATAAAGCGCAAAACGAATTTAGATTATTTGCGGATTTCAAATCAAATAAACCGCAAATAGTCAATATAGGTGATATTCGAGACATTGCAATACTAGTTCATAAAAGCGGTTTTAATAGTATAGACCTAAAAGAGTTGCCTGAATCAATATAAAGCGTGGGCCAGTATATTTTACCTGCAATTTATCTCAATAATCTCCCCAAGATCCGTAGTGTAGTGCTTAGATAGCTGCTCCTGCTTCAGTTTCCAGCCGGTACCCTGTCCCTGTATGGCTAACTTGACCGAGTGGCCATGTTTCCCATTGATAGTGTCAATGGCGTTCATCAGCCTATCACGTTTGTCCCGGTCTACGGTGTCGAATAAGTTATGCTGGACGTTGTACGTGATTTCCGTGACAATCACGCCTGCCTTTTTGTACTGGTACCCAGTCCTGAAGATACTGCGCAATCCGGACAAGGCATAGTGAACAATCTCCAACGTGTCGTCCGTGGGCACCGGAAGATTTACTGATACGCTCTTCCAATATTGGGGAAGGTCCTCCCTAAATCGGTTGGTTATGATGAAAACCATGAGTGACACGGCATAGCCTTGCTGCTCCCTGAGCTTCTTGGCACAGGTCGAAGCAAAGGTAGATACCGCTTCATCCATCTGCTCGATGCAGTCTATCATCTGGCCGAAGCTGCGTGAGGTACATATCTGTTTTCGTGGAGTGATATTCTCCGTGATGCAGGGTATTCCACGGAGCTCTTTCCAAGTGCGTTCGCCGACCACGGTCATATACTTGCGCACCCATGAGCCTGGCAACTGGGTAAAGTCGTAGGCGGTCTTCACGCCTTCCTTCTCCAGCTTAGCAGCCTGCCTCCGGCCGATTCCCCACACGTCGCCGATGGCGAACAGACGCAGCGCCTTTTCTCGTTTTTCATCTGTGTCTATACAGCAAACACGCTTATATGCAGGGTATTTCTTGGCAAACTTGTTGGCCATCTTCGCCAAGGTTCGGGTCGGCGCTATGCCCAGGCTGACAGGGATACCGGTGCCTTTGTAGACCTTATTGACGATGGTGGTCCCCAAACTCTGATAGTCCGTGATGCCATTCAGATTGATAAATGCCTCGTCAATGGAGTAAACCTCGATATCGGGTGCCAGTGACGAAAGGATAGACATGACCCGTGCAGACATATCACCATAGAGGGTATAGTTCGATGAAAAGACTGCAATCCCGTGCTTCTCTACCAGCTCTTTTATCTGATAAGCCGGCGCACCCATCGGGATGCCAAGAGCCTTCGCTTCGTTGGAACGTGCGATGACACAACCGTCGTTGTTGCTCAATACGACAACGGGCCGCCCATTCAGCGAAGGATTGAACACACGTTCGCACGAGGCGTAGAAGTTATTGCAGTCCATCAGGCCGAACATGGCTACCTCCTTTTACGGTTCTTTTTAATTGTATAGGTCACAATACCCCACACCAGGAAATCATTATCAGCAGTCACCTTAATTTTGGGATAGGCCGTATTAGACGGTACCAGCCAAACGATATCGCCTTCGATGGAAACACGTTTGACGGTGAACTCGCCGTCCACGTAACACACGGCTAAGTCACCCTCTATAAGTTCCAGCGACTTGTCTATAACAAGGATGTCGCCCTCTTCAATACCTTCATCCTTCATGCTATCGCCGACTACACGTCCGTAGAACGTGCTGGATGGATGCTTTATCAGCTCCTTGTTCAAGTCGATAGCCTGCTCCATGTAGTCCTGGGCCGGAGAAGGGAATCCGGCCCGAATGCCTTCGTCAGCGTAAGGTAACGGTAACGAGGTGGACAAGTCTACCAGATGTATTTCGATATTCTTTTTCATGATGGCAAAAGTATGAATATTATCAGATATCCGGAAAGTGATTCTTTATCTTATCACTCTTCACCGCAAAATTCTTACGCAGGTAATGCTCGGTTGTATCAATGGATTTATGACGGAAGTGACGCTGGAGTTCCCACGTGTCGATGCCTGCATTCACTAAAGCGACACCACCCGTGTACTTGAAACTATATAGCTTATAATCCTGAGAAAGCCCCAGTTTATCGCGTAACAGATTGAAGTGACTACGGAAGTAGTTCTTCCCGAGTGGTCTGTCTCCAGGTCTTCCCGAAGCAGAAAACAGATACAGCCCTCTTTCAGCATTGGCATACCCTTCTTTTTTCAACTGCCTGACTAATTGTGTCGGCATGACAACCGTCTCCCCTTCCCTATTCTTACTCACATCCTTCGGCACGCGGATGGTCTCACCGTCGAAATCGAGGTCGCCAACCTTCAGAAGCCGACATTCACCCGGACGAATGGCGCAATAATATTGCAGCAAGCAAACAATCCATAATTGGCGATCATACTTACGCATGGCCGCCATCAGCAGGCGACGGTCGTCGTCGGGGATAGGTTTGGCAGCTTCGTCCACCACCTTTCCCAGTTTGGGTATGGCAACTACCGGATTGGCTTCAATACAGCCCAAATCTTTCATAAGGTAGTCAAAAAAGGTATGTAGAATCTGCGCATACTTCTGCATCGTCAACCTGCTCAATCCGTTTACCGTAGCGATAGTACGAAGGAAATCCTGAATGTGCCCGGTCGTTACTCTCGACACATGCAGCTGATCGAGGCCGTTACGTTCGGACCATTCGCAAAAAATGCGCATCTTCGACTGGTAGGTCTGAAACGACTTCTTGCTGACACTGGCCTTCTTCAGCTCCAAGAAATCAGAAAGATGCTTTCGGATATTAATCACACCCTCACGCTCATTTCCCCAACGCTGCGCAACATTGTTCATAAGGATGTTGTCAGCGTATGTACTTTGCTTATCGGCAAACGGAGACCATCCTGAAGCTATTTTCCGGCTAAGTTCCTGGATAATCCTTTCCCCATGCCTATATCTTTCTTCGGATGATCCCAACTTGGAAAAACCACTATACTCTCTGAAACGTTTCATTTCATTCGTATAAGGGTCACGCAAAGAATATTCGACAAACCAATTCTTACTCATGTCTCCGCCTGCATCTACCAGGTGCGGCAACACAACAACTGCTTTTTTTCTTCCCATATTTTCTGTTTTTTCTGATTAATGATTGACGATTTATGAGCCAGACAAAAACAGACAATTATATATGAAAAATAGACAGTTATTAAACAATAAAACCGCTGATTTTCAGCGGTTTATAAACTCCAGTGGAGCTGGAGGGAATCGAACCCTCGTCCAAACGAGGAAATCATAAGCTTTCTACATGCTTATCTCTGCCTTCGGTTTTCGAGCACAGGCAAGACCAGAGCCACCAACCTGCACCTTATCCCCTAAAATTTCGCAAAGGCCGCGGAGAAAGACCCAAGCTATTCCCGATTTTGCTGTGCCACTTTACCAAACGCTTCGGAACAAGAGCTTTTGAGTGACATCCCGTTTCCACCACTGTGGCGGAAATAAAGCTAATCTACTGTACTTCGATTAAGCAGCGAGAGCATAATTTTCGTTGCCAGATAATAGTTCGATAACTGAGATTAAAGTGGAAATTACCGACCCACTGCATGCTTACCTACCATTTCTGCCCGCTGTCAAATCCAGTCAACCCCGGAATTTTGATGCACGGTTCATGGAAATCGTGGCTACAAAGATACGAACTTATTTTCAATTGCACGCCTTCCGGCCCGATTTTTTTGCGCCTGCACCTATCTAAGCTCACTTGCCCTCAAACAAAGTGTCAGCCGTTGACACTTTGATTTTCCAAACGGCGGAGAATTGCTTCTTTCGGACCGCAGGCGGAAGCGGACGGAAACGGCGAAGACGAAAGCAGCTTATCCGTTCACCATCAGTGGGATAGCGAAATATTTACAAACAAACCAGAAAGAAAAAGGAGGGAAAAAGACACGATGAGGGGTGAAAAACGGCACAACTGAGCAGCGGGAAGGCCTCGCCCGGCAGAAAACATTGCTTTTTCCGACAGAAAGCATACGTTTTCCCGACTCAAAACATACCATCTGACGACAGAAAACCTACGACCAGCCGCACGAAAACCTGCATTTTTATGCCCAATCTGCTCGTTTTATGCATCTATCAGCGTATATTCTTCACTTTCCGTCCTCTATTTCCATGTTTTCAAGAAAAACGGTTGTCAGCTGCAAGCGGCTTTTCCATCCATTGTGTCAGCCATCTGCCTTGACAAAGGTCAGGATGTCAAAAATCGCCGACAAGACTCCGGACGCCTCCAAGAAGACCGCCAGACAGACGGAAAACGGACAAAACCATACGTTTTGGAAAATATTGACCAACGAAACGGACGATATTACCTTCCCGTTCAAAGAAATCTGCGTATTTTTGCAAAAAACAAAATCTGATTATTCATGAAGAAACTGACCGCTACCCTCCTGCTGGCCTGCGGGTGCCTGTCCACCTTCAGCGCCACGACCGACCGGAAAACACCGAAAACGTATAAGCCCGTACGGACGGAAATGTACCGCAAGGGCTGGATTGACTTCAACAAGAACGGCGTGAAGGACGTCTACGAAGACCCCAACGCCCCCATCGACGCACGCATCGAGGACCTGCTCGGGCAGATGACACTCGACGAGAAGACCTGCCAGATGGTGACCCTCTACGGCTACCAGCGCGTGCTGAAGGACGACCTGCCCACACCCGAGTGGAAAGAGGCGTTGTGGAAAGACGGCATCGGCGCCATCGACGAGCACCTGAACGGCTTCCGCCAGTGGGGCCTACCACCCTCGGACAACGAAAACGTATGGCCGGCCTCGCGCCACGCCTGGGCCTTGAACGAAGTGCAGCGTTTCTTCGTCGAAGAGACGCGACTGGGCATCCCCGTAGACTTCACCAACGAAGGCATCCGCGGCGTGGAGAGCTACCGCGCCACCAACTTCCCCACCCAGCTGGGCATCGGACACACCTGGAACCATAGCCTCGTGCGCCGCATCGGCGAGATAACGGGGCGCGAAGCCCGCATGCTGGGCTATACCAATGTCTATGCTCCCATCCTCGACGTGGGGCGCGACCAGCGCTGGGGACGCTATGAAGAGGTGTATGGCGAGTCGCCCTACCTTGTGGCCGAACTGGGCATCGAGATGGTACATGGCTTGCAGAAAGACCACCAGGTGGCCGCCACGGCCAAGCACTTCGTGGCTTACAGCAACAACAAGGGCGCCCGCGAAGGCATGGCGCGCGTCGACCCGCAGATGTCGCCGCGCGAAGTGGAGATGATACACGTCTATCCCTTCAAGCGCGTCATTCAGGAAACGGGTCTGCTGGGCGTGATGAGCTCGTACAACGACTACGACGGCATCCCCATCCAGGGCAGTTTCTACTGGCTCACCACCCGCCTGCGCGGCGAGATGGGTTTCAAGGGATATGTCGTGTCGGACAGCGACGCCGTCGAATACCTCTACACCAAGCACGGCACGGCCAAGGACATGAAGGAAGCCGTGCGCCAGAGCGTGGAGGCAGGGCTGAACGTGCGCTGCACCTTCCGCTCGCCCGAATCGTTCGTGGAGCCGCTCCGCGAACTGGTAAAGGAGGGCGGCCTGAGCGAAGAGCTGATAAACGACCGCGTGCGCGACATCCTGCGCGTGAAGTTCCTCGTCGGCCTCTTTGACGCTCCCTACCAGACCGACCTGGCCGGAGCCAACGAAGAGGTGGAGAATCCTGCGAACGAAGACGTGGCTCTGCAGGCTTCGCGCGAAAGCATCGTCCTGCTGAAGAACGACAAGCAGACTTTGCCCCTCGACATCGACCGCGTCAAGACCATTGCCGTCTGCGGCCCTAATGCCGACGAAGAAGGTTATGCGCTGACCCACTACGGCCCGCTGGCCGTCGACGTGACGACGGTGCTCGAAGGCATCCAGGCCAAAGTGGAAGGCAAGGCCGAAGTGCTCTACACCAAAGGTTGCGACCTGGTGGATGCCCACTGGCCCGAAAGCGAACTGATAGAATACCCGCTGACCGATGACGAACAGGCCGAGATAGACCGTGCCGTAGCCAACGCCCGTCGTGCCGACGTGGCCGTCGTGGTGCTGGGAGGTGGCCAGCGCACCTGCGGCGAGAACAAGTCGCGCAGCAGTCTCGACCTGCCCGGCCGCCAGCTGAAGCTGCTCCAGGCCGTACAGGCCACCGGCAAACCCGTCGTGCTGGTACTCATCAACGGGCGTCCGCTCTCCATCAACTGGGCCGACAAGTTCGTGCCCGCCATCGTCGAAGCCTGGTATCCCGGTTCCAAAGGCGGTACAGCCGTGGCCGACGTGCTCTTCGGCGACTACAACCCCGGCGGCAAGCTCACCGTCACCTTCCCCAAAAGCGTGGGACAGATACCGTTCAACTTCCCCTGCAAACCTTCGTCGCAAGTGGACGGCGGCAAGAATCCTGGGCTGAAAGGCAACATGTCGCGCGTCAACGGAGCCCTCTACCCCTTCGGTTATGGTCTGAGTTACACCACGTTTGAATACTCCGACCTGAAAGTCAGCCCCGCCATCATCACTCCGAACGAAACAGCCACCGTCACTCTGAACGTGACCAATACCGGCAGCCGGGCTGGCGACGAAGTGGTACAGCTCTACACGCGCGACGTGGTGAGCAGCGTCACGACCTACGAAAAGAACCTGGCCGGCTTCGAGCGCGTCCATCTCCAGCCGGGTGAAACGAAGCAAGTCACTTTCCACCTCGACCGCAAGCAGCTGGAGCTGCTCAACGCCGACATGAAATGGGTGGTAGAGCCGGGTGAATTCGTCGTCATGGCTGCCGCCTCGTCCGAAGACATCCGCCAGACTGCCGTGCTCCGCGTGGAAGACTATGCCACACGCAACGCCCGCCTGAAAGCACAGAAGGAAGAAAGCCCCGTCACCGCCAGCACCAACCCCGAAAGCGTACTGAACGTGCTCGACGGGAAGCCCGAAACCTGCTGGCAGGGCAACAAGGGCGACTACCTGACCGTCGCCCTGAAAGGCAATCCGAAAGTGGACGAAGTGACCCTGACCTTCAGCCGCGACAACCAGCTGCCCGCCAACTTCGAGATTCAGCTCTCGGGCGGCGGAGGCCAGTTCCTTACTGTCTACTCGGGCACCGTCAGCGAGTATGGCAAGCCGCACACCTATACCTTCCGCGGCACGACGGCCAGCGACCTGCGCATCCTGCTCAACGACGACCGCGTAGGCATCGCCGAAATCGGGCTGAAGCTGCCGCAAAGTACAGGCAAATAACTCCACGGGCACGGACGATACAGGCTGCAACGGGTCACCCCGCCGCACAAGCCCGCATCGTCCGTGCCCGCTTCTTTTGTTAATTATGTAAAAAACCGCTTCCTGCACCGATAACTTCCTTATCTTTGCTTAATTAAAGAAGTTACGAACCAAAACCTAACAGAAGCATGAAGAAAAATATATTCTTATTGTCGTCCGCACTTACCCTGAGCCTCCTGGCCTCGGCACAGACAGAAGTGACCGTCGGCGTGACACAGGGCAAGGACTATGGAGTGACCTATATGCTCCCCAAGACCCAGATTGAAATCAAGGTACATGCCACCAAGCATACCTATACCCCCGGCGAATTCTGCCGCTATGCCGACCGCTACCTGCGCCTTTCGGGCGTATCGGACGAGCCGGCCGTCTACTGGACACTCGACCGGATAGAAACAGGCTTAATAGGAGTACCGGACAAGGAACACATCTACTTCGTCAAAATGAAAGACAAAACGGTAGCTCCGCTCATGGAGCTGACCGAAGACGGCATTGTCCGCTCCATCAACCTGCCTTTCAGCGGAGGGGACAAAAAGGAAATTCCTCAAGCCGGGAAGCCTGAAAAGGACCTGGACCCGCGCAGTTTCCTGACCGAAGAAATCCTGATGACCAGCTCCAACGCCAAGATGGCCGAACTGGTAGCCAAGGAAATATACAGCATCCGTGAAAGCAAGAATGCCCTGATACGCGGCGAAGCCGACAACATGCCCACCGACGGCAATCAGCTGAAAATCATGCTCGACAACATGAGCCTTCAGGAAAAGGCGCTGATGCAGATGTTTACGGGCAAAGAGAAGAAGGATACACAAATATTCACCGTCCGCATGGAGCCTGAAGAAAAAGAAAGTGCAGTGGCCTTGCGCTTCTCCAGCAAACAGGGAATGGTCGATAAAGACGACTTGTCCGGCGATCCTGTCTACATCAGCATCCAGAACAAAAAACTGATAACTGCCCCTACCGAAGAAAAGAAGAAATTGGACGGCATCATCTACAATGTACCCGGACAGGCTGGCATCAAACTGACCTACCAGGGAAAGGAAATATACAACAACGAACTGCCGGTCACCCAGTTCGGCACGCAGGAATCGCTGGCTCCGGTACTGTTCAACAAGAAATCCACCACCACAGTCCTCTTCGACACCACGACCGGCGGACTGCTGAAAGTGGACAGAGCGGAGGACTAAACGTCCTCTCCTTCTTTACGGGCCAACAGGCGAATGAATCCATCCCGTTGTAGCTGCACGATATAGGCCGCTACACGGGATGCATAGTTTTTATCCGCCCCAAAGTGTGGCTCCATCAGGCCGATGATTTCACCAACCGTACGATGGCCGTCCACCAGCCGCCACACCGCAGAGCCATGCTCCTCCAACGGGATGCGCACTTCACGCGACAAGGCCTTGGGCACCAGCCAACGCTGCATCCAGGCCTTCCGGAAACGAGGAAGGATGAGCACTGCGCACTCATCCTCCCATTCCGTCCGGACAATCTCCGCGCACACAGGCACGGTATCCAGTAAGTTAAATTGCTTTTTCATCCGCTGTCGGCATCAGTCCTTGATATTGGGTTCTTCCAAGCCCAGTCCCTTCTTACGGTCAACCACCTTCAGAACAAAGCCTAGAATCAAAGCAGCCACACCCAAGCAGGCCAGCATGACCAGCGGCGCCGTATAGTCGTAGGACACGGCGGCTTCCTCGGGGGTAATCACACCGTTCTGCAAGTCGGCCACCAACTGGGGATTGGTCTTATCGAGCACCTTACCGATGAGGAGCGGGAACAGCCAGAGGCCGATGTTCTGAATCCAGAAAATCAGCGCATAGGCACTTCCTATAATCTTGGCATCCACCAGCTTGGGTACGCTCGGCCAAAGCGAAGCCGGCACCAGAGAGAAGCTGGCTCCCAGAACCAGAATCGTGAGATAAGCCACGATGATGCCTCCCACCGCATTTTCTTTCAGTCCAGGCAACACGAATGCAAACGTCAGATGACAGAAAATCAGCAGCAACGAACCAATGACCAGCATGCTGGCTGCCTTACCCTTGTGGTCCACATAATTACCCAAAATCGGAGTAATGCCTACGGCCAGCAGCGGGAATACGGCGAACACCGTTTCTGCACTCTGACGCATATAGCCCATGTAGCAGAATACAACCAGCGCCACACCGGCCACCACCAACAAGCCGTACTTCATGGCCGCACGTTTCGAGAAGTTGCTGGCAAAAGCTGCAACCGCCACTACCAGCATGATGACGTACTGGATAATGGTCACCGTATTGGTAGCCCAGAAGGAATCCGAGGGCACCTCCGTAAACACCAGATTGCACTGCAACATATTGACCGCATACTTCTGGAAGGGGAAAATGGCCGAATAGTACAGCACGCACAGCAGGGCTACCAGCCAGAAACCACCGCTCGAAAGGATGCTTCCCAAGTCGCTGATTTTAAAGGGATCATCCTTCTCCTCGGCCTCACCTGTCTGCGCATCCAGCTTCTTGTCCATAAAGAAGTATACGATAAACATGATCAGAGCTATCATCAGCAGTACCACGCCGAAAGCGACCGAACGGGAAACGTCGATCACTCCACCCAGCTTGGCAAAAACAGGCGAGAAAATCATGCAGGTAGCCACTCCCAGACGGGCAAGCGCCATCTCAGACCCCATGGCCAATGCCATTTCACGGCCCTTGAACCACTTGACGATACCGCGCGACACGGTAATGCCAGCCATCTCGACTCCACAACCGAAAATCATAAAGCCCACTGCCGCAAACTTGGCCGATGCCGGCATCCCCTCATAGAAAGGCGAAATGCCCAATTCATCAAAACCCGGGATGTAGTTCAGGTTGTTGTTAAACCAGGTTTCCAGACTGCTTCCCTGAAAAGCCTCCGTAACGGCATACCAGTTGATGGTAGCACCCACCAACATCACAGCTCCCGAAAGGACAGCCGTGAAACGTACACCCATCTTGTCCAAAATGATACCGGCAAAGATGAGGAAAAAGACAAATACATTCAAGAAGGTCTCGGAACCCTGCATGGTGCCGAAGGCGGTCGAATCCCATCCGCGTGTGGATTGCATCAAGTCCTTGATGGGAGAAAGAATGTCCATAAAGATGTATGAACAGAACATGGCAAAGGCCAGAAACATCAACACCATCCAGCGAATGGCCGCCGAATCGCGCAAAGTCTGATGAATTGGAGTTGTAGAAGTCATTGTATCAACAGTTAATGAAGGAATAAACGAAAAACGGGATTGCCATACGATGGTATGCAGCAATCCCGTCCTTTCAGAAATTTATAAAATCAGTGCAATATCAGTTTACAGAGTCTGCAGGAGCATTTGCTGCAGGTGCTTCGGTCTGCGGAGCAGCTGTACCTGTAGGCATGTTATAGGGGTTGGTAGCTTCCTGCTGCTGTGCCTGCTCCATGATGACGTCACCGCTCTTCGAAGAAACGGTAGGCAACACATAAGCGGTAGCTATACTGAATACGACCATGGCAGCAGCCAAAGTCCATGTGGCCTTCTCCAGGAAGTCAGTAGTTTTGCGCACACCCATAATTTGATTGGATGAAGAAAATCCGGAAGCCAGACCGCCTCCTTTGGAATTCTGAATCAAGACAATGAAGCACATCAGCACAGATGCCAGCAACATTAAGATAACTAATAATAAATACATTTTCTAATTATTTTGATTTAGCGTTAATAATCAATTTCTCCAAAAATCGGATTTGGTCTGCAAAGTAAGCATTTTTTTTTTGATAATTCAAGCTTAACTTTTTAATAATTTCAAGAGCCTTCTCATATCGGTGCTGTTTTATGTAAATTTTGGCCAAAGTTTCGGTCAAACAGCTGTCGTCCCACTCTTCGGACGACAACGGAAGATTTTCGTCCGCCTCTTCGTCCTGCGCCGATGCGGTTTCCTTTTTCTCAACATCCGATGCCGGTTCTTCTACCGCAAGCGTCTCCCCGCTTTCTTCACCAGACTCTGACGGCATCGCCTCGTGCTCTTGGACTTCCGGCGCCGCCGTCTCTTCCTGAGCAGTTACTTTACCAGCGTTTTCCACCTTGTCCAAAAAGCCGTCAATCAACTCCTGCCCGCGCAACTGGGGAACATTCTCATCCAACGAGCCAGAGTTTTCTTCCTTCAGCAAGTAGGCCGTATAGTCCATCGTATAATCCAAGCCGGTACTTTGCGAATGGTCTTCGGGCATAGAAGACAAGAAGGCATCAATCAGGAACAGCGTACGGTCAACACCCGGTTCCCCACTTCCTTCCGAAAGGACAGCCGGCTGTTCCTCCTCCCGATGCAATGTGTAGCGGTCTCCTTCTATCAGATAGAACAACGAACGGCGGTCGGCCACATACAGCACCGCCTTACGCAATTCTGCTCCGAAATTGATGTCGTGCAACAAAAAAAGATTTTTCAGATAAAGCAGACGCAACGACTGGAAATAAGGATAACGGGCTACCAATGTACGGAGCTCGTACAAAGATTCCCGATTCAACGACTCGGGATGCAGAATCCATTGTTGCAGTTGGAGGGATGTCATATCTTACCAGTTGGCTACCGTAGCGTTGAAAATCTGTTCCGTAATGTCCTTTACCATCAACGTGATCAGCTGGTCCTGTACATCGGTCAGCAACTGATTGGAATCGTAAGTCTGGAAAGCTGAGAACTGCTGTTCAAAGTCCTCCTCATGATTGGTATTGTTGGTATAGCGCACGTTGACCGTCAGCGTCACCTTCACCTTGGAAGCATAGCCACTGGCATCGACAGACTCATTGTATTGGTTATAGCCTGTAATTTCACCGTCGATATCCAAATCGCCACCCGAATCAATCACCTGCAAACGTGTCTGCTGAATGAACATATCCCTCAGTTTCGTATTGAACTCAATGGCCAAAGGCGCATAGACATATTCCGCCCGATTCTGAAAATCGGCAATGGAAATGGTCTTTACCTTCGAATAGTCTATCGAACTGATAGGAGCCAATCCAAAAGACATACGGCACGAATATACGATGACCGCCAGTGCGACACAGGCAAATGCGATTCCTAACTTCTTAATCCAATCCATATTCCTTAATCTTTCTGTAAAGCGTCCGCTCTGAGATATTCAAATCTTGTGCGGCACTTTTCCGTTTTCCATGGTTCTTTTCCAATGCCTTCCGAATCATCTCCTTTTCTACATCATCCAACGCCAGAGATTCTTCCACATACTCTTCCGTATCCTGAATGTCATCATCGGCAGGAGCAGTGGCAGGCTTCACAGGCTGGACTGCCGGACGAATGATGGTCGGCACATTGGACTCAACAGTCACAGGAGGCACCAATGGAGTCGTCGGAGCATAATACGTGGAGTCGGGTATCGGAGAAGGGGCTCCATGACCGCCCGAAGCACGTTCGGACATGATCTCATGAACCAGTTTCTTCAATTCGGTCACATCCTGACGCATGTCGAACAATACCTGATACAGAATTTCCCGCTCACTGCCAAATCCCTTGCTTTCTTTGACACCCAGCAGGGCCGGCAAGCGCTGGACGTTGTTGGCCGGCAAATAACCTTTCAGAATTGCCGCAGTAATTTCCCGATTAGGTTCTATAATGGATATCTGCTCCGTTATATTTTTCAATTGGCGGACATTGCCCGGCCAGGAATATGCCATCAGCATCTGACGGGCATCGTCAGTGAGCTGAAGAGCCGGCATGTGGTATTTCTCGGCAAAGTCCGAAGCAAACTTACGGAACAGCAGCACCACGTCCTCACCCCGCTCACGCAAAGGGGGAACCTGGATAGGCACCGTGTTCAGTCGGTAATACAAGTCTTCACGGAAACGCCCGTCGGCAATGGCCTGCGTCAGATTGACATTGGTCGCAGCCACAATGCGGACATCGGTCTTTTCCACCTTCGACGACCCCACCTTGATAAATTCCCCGCTTTCCAGCACACGAAGCAAACGGGCCTGCGTCGGCAAAGGCAACTCGCCCACTTCATCCAGAAAGATGGTTCCTCCGTCTGCCTCACCAAAGTAACCCTTACGGTCGCTGATGGCTCCTGTAAAAGCGCCTTTTTCATGGCCGAACAGTTCAGAGTCGATGGTTCCTTCAGGAATGGCACCGCAGTTCACCGCTATATATTGCCCATGCTTGCGGCGGCTATATTGGTGTATGATTTGCGGAAAACTTTCCTTTCCCACACCGCTTTCACCCGTTATCAGTACGGACAAGTCGGTAGGAGCCACCTGCATGGCTACATCGATTCCACGCAACAATGCTTCATTATTGCCGATAATGCCAAAACGCAATTTGACCTGTTGTATTTCCGCCTTTGTCATCATTTTACAAATCCTCTTCTACACTATCCAACTTCAGTTTGTCACTGTCGTCTTTCTTGTCATAATATTGTTTCCGAAGCGGATTGGCATTGGCCAACATCTCACTTTGACGATTGCGGAAAACATCGATGGCCACATAAACTGCCTGCCGGAAAGAGTCTTCCGAAGCAATTCCTTTACCCGCAATATCATAGGCGGTACCATGAGCCGGCGATGTACGAACCACCGGCAAACCAGCAGTGAAGTTCACCCCTTCGTCCATAGCCAAGGCCTTGAACGGTGCCAGACCCTGATCGTGATACATTGCCAACACACCGTCGAAATGAGTGAAGCTGCCCGAACCCATAAATCCGTCTGCAGGGAAAGGACCGAAGCACAGCACTCCTTCTTCCGTCATTTCCTTCATGGCAGGAATGATGATTTCTTCTTCTTCCGTGCCCAGCAAGCCGTTGTCACCCGCGTGAGGATTGAGAGAAAGGACCGCTATACGAGGTGCCCCGATACCGAAATCCTGCTTCAAAGAGCGATGGAAAATGCGCATTTTCTCCTTAATCAGATCTTTAGTCAGCGTAGACGCAATCTGGCCCACAGGGATATGACCGGTAACCAATGCTACCCGCAAATCATTTTTCATCAGAATCATCAACGCTTTCTTTCCTTCGCCCAGCTGCTGCTCGATATATTCAGTATGCCCTGGGAACTTGAATTCCTCCGACTGAATGGTATGCTTGTTGATAGGAGCTGTCACAATGACGTCTATCAGTCCTTCCCGATATTCATCAAAAGCCTTCTCCAAGGCGACGAGAGCCGCATGTCCGGCTTCGGCATCCGGCTTGGAAAATTCAACCTTCACCTCGTCGTCCATACAGTTTACGATACTCAGACGGTCGTGAGCAGCCTCTCTGGCCGATTCTATGATACTGAAGTTCGTCGGCAAATCGAGGGATTTGCGATGGTAAGCCGCCACCTTGGGCGAGCCATAAATAACAGGAGTACACAACTCCAGCATAGCAGGCTCTGCAAAAGTTTTCAAAATGACTTCGTAACCTACACCATTGATATCGCCTTGCGTAATGCCGACTCTCACTTTCTTATTTTCCATTGTCTTGTTTCTTAGTTGCAACATCTGTATTCTTCGCGTCTTTTGCAGCCTCTTCCTGAGCATCCTTCTGTTCACCCGGCAAACGCAAAGTATAGAGGGAAGCCTCCATCTGACGAATCAGATTGCGTTTCAACTTGTCGGGGGAATATACAAACACTTCGGCTACAATGATCCGCTGGTTCTTTTCATCCAAACGCATGTGGGAAACATACGGGCCTCCCATAAAATCGCCATGAACGCGCCACAAGCCACGTGCCTCGAGTGCGTAAGCATGCTGAACGGTAATGGGACGTACATCGGTCAGCAAAGCATCGGTTGCCATATACATGCCCTCACGCGCACCGGGGATGTTCACCTTCATCACAGAGTCACGCTTCTGCATATAATATTCTTTGGTAAACGTATTCTTGTCACGATAGGGGAATGAATAGATGACAAAATTCTGGTCACCGGTAGCCGCGTTGGTACCTGCCCAGAAGAAGTTTTCACCAATCTTGTGGGAAGAAAGTGCACCCGGCACCCATACTTCGCAATCGAACATCTTCTTGACTTCCTTATAGACAAAATCATTATGGTCAGTCTCCAATACGGCAATCTGACGATTCATCTCCGCACGGGTAAAGAAATCAATGATATCTTGTTTATGCTGGGTCACATATTCTCCGAAAGACTCTTCATCGGGAGCCTGTATGGTCAAGATGGCCTGCGGATAAGAATACACATCCTTGCTGTATTTCATCTTGGGCTGGGTATAGATATTCTGCACATCAGCCACAATAATGTTGCGGATGAGCTTCAAGGTAGCATCATAATTGGTAGGATCGGTATACATGATTCTGAACGAACGTTCCGACTGGGGAAGTCCAGGCACATCCGTATCCAACACATTGAAAAGCGCACGACCGGCCGGACGCTCCCACATGTCCTGGTCGATAACCACCAGAATTTCATAAGCACGGCCGCTGGAAGTCGGCGTAAACACGCTTTTCCCCTTTTTCTTGCCACTACAAGAAACCATCAGAAGCGACAGCACAAAAAACAAACTGAAATAAAACAAGTGTTTTTTCATATTACTTCTCCATTTAAATTTTCACAAAGCTACAAAGAATGCATTTATTCACCATATCCGAGTTAATAATTTATATTAATTCTTGTCTACAGCCTCCTGTTTGGCAGTAGACAACATGCCACACGCGGCAAAAATATCTTCTCCACGTGACGCACGGATTGTAGTGAACAAGCCATGCGAGGTCAGATAATCACGGAAACGGACCATCGTATCCATATCCACTCCTTCGAGGTCGACATTGGGAATAGCATGGAAACGGATCAGGTTCACACGGCAATCCAATCCGCGAAGGAGCTTCAACAGTTCTTTCGCGTAAGGCAAACTGTCATTTACACCCTTGAAAACAATGTATTCGAAAGACAAACGGCGCTGTTTGCTGAAATCATACTGACGCAACAAATCCACAATCTCTGTAATGGAGAAGGCCTTCTCGGCCGGCATCAGCTCCCTGCGCTGCAACGGCAGAGGGGAATGGAGGCTAACAGCCAAATGGCAGTCGCTCTCTTCGATAAAACGCTTCAGGCCCTTACGCAAGCCCACAGTAGAAAGAGTCACCCGCTTCGGGCTCCAGGCATAGCCATAGGAAGCCGTCATCACTTCCAGCGCCTTCAACACTTCGTCCAGATTGTCCAACGGTTCACCCATACCCATCATGACAACATTGGTCAGTTTGTCACGCTCGGGCAAGGAATGTATCTGGTTCAGGATTTGTGCAGCCGTCAGATTGGCCGAGAAACCCTGCTTGCCAGTCATACAAAACTTACAGTTCATTTTGCAACCCACCTGTGAAGACACGCATAAAGTGGCCCTATCATCATCTGGAATATAAACAGATTCCACATAATGAGTTTCGCCAACCTGATAGAGATACTTGATGGTCCCGTCTACCGATCGCATGGCTTCGACAGGAGCATAGGCCCCGATTTCATACAATTCTTTCAGCAAATCGCGATGTTTCAACGACAGATTGGTCATCTCGTCAATAGACTTCACCTTCTTGTCGTACAACCAAGAGGCTATCTGCTTGGCCGAAAAGGCCGGCATGCCCAACTGTTTCACCAAGGACTGAAGCTCGGCCAGTGTCATTCCCAAAAGAGGTTGTTTCTGCATATTTATGGAATCTATGTATTTCTCTTTGCAAAGATATTAAAAGGTAAGGGCAGTAGCAAATGAAAAGCAAGTTTTCGATTCGGGCATGCCGAGCAGAGGACTCTATAAAAAGACAGGAGCCGCCCGAGACTATCAGGCAGCTCCTGCATATTATTACAGAATACTTATCAGAAGAAGAGGTAACGATCGTCCTTCACGTTGGCCTTCAGGTAAAGGTCGTTGACGAACTGTCTTACAACCAAGTTGGTATACATACCCTGCAGCTTGTCCACTTCAGCCTTTTCATCGTAAGTTTCGTTCAGCTTTTCTTCAGCATAGGGCTGGAGGACAAATACGCCTGCATTACCCTTGATCGGAGCACTCAGCTGGTTCATGGCACCTACAAAAGCATAAGCACTTACCAGCGGCTCACTGCTACGCAGAACTGATACAAACGCCGGAGCATCAAAAGTTACATGCTTTACAGAATCGGTTACAGCATTGGCCAGTCCCTTATACTGGTCGAAAGTGGAAGCGTTGGCAGCCTTCATGTCGGCCATAATCTTTTCAGCCTTCTTGTCGCGAACCAACTGCATTCTCAAGTCATTCTGCACAGCAGCCAGCGAACGATAACCTTCGGGAGCCACCGAAACCAGGCCAACCACCATCATGTGGTCGCTTTCACCGCATTCATACAGGCCGGATACTTCACCCGGTTTGGCAGAGAATACCCATCTGAGAGCTTCCTTCGTGCCACGTACACCGCCGATGCTATGCTCTGCGCTGTAAAGGTCAGTACGGTCGAGCAGACGATAACCGGCATCTTCGGCATTGGCTACCAGCTTGTCCAGTGTATTGTTGGCAGCAATGAACTGGCTGAAATCGTTGTATGCCTTGCTGTATGTGTCCTTGCTGAACTCTACAGCACGCTTTACAACAGCCACTTTATATTTGTCCTTATAAGCCTTCTTTCCTGTAACCTGCAGGATGACATTTCCCTGGGCCAATGAAAGATTTTGCAGGTCATTGGTTTCGCCAGTAGTAACAGCGGTAATATACTTCAAGTTGTCGCCGTCCACCTGCGCTCCTTCATAGTTGGCGGAAGTAATCCATATGGATTCACCCGTCTGACCATACTTCTTGGCAACCTCAGCGAAATCTGCCCCACCCTTGATGGCGTTGTAAATGCTGTCGGCCAAAGTCTTGGTCTTCTCAGGAGTTTCGGCAACAACCTGTATCTGACGATACTGAATAGAGTCGGGCATAGAGGCCTTGGCCAGTTTCTTGAACGAGTTCATCGTATTGTCAAGTGCATTGTAATAGGGACCATATACATCGCCCATAGCAACTGAATCCAGACGAGCTACCACGTCACTCGGCAAAGCCCGAGTCGTATAATACAGGTCCACATAAGGCTGCTCGGAACCTGTCGAACGAACCAGCGTCGAATAATCGGAAGTGGCACCAGCCAACTGAGCCGTGTATTCGTCCATCTCCTTACGCAGTTCGACTTTGTCTTCGTCACTGGCAGTAACCTGTACGTCAATGTACTTGATGTTACGGGTTTCCACATACTGACGGTATTGCTCCTTCTTCTCGTCGTAAGCAGCCTTCAGCTCGGCGTCAGTCACTGTAATGGTAGAATCCACGATAGAAGAATAAGGAACGGCAGCCAGCAGCATATCCTTCTGGTCGATACGGCCGTCGAACGTCATCTGTGCCTCTACGGGATTGGAGAGCAGAGACTTCGCGATGAGGTTGCTATACTTTTCCTGCAAGCGAGTCTGAACAAGAGTCTTCTCGATAAACGACCATACCTTATACAAAGAGTTATAGTAATCGGCATATTGCGCAGGCATCTGTCCCTGGTTCATCTTGGCATAATCGGCCAGGAACTTCATCAGCATATCCTTGTCGAACGCACCTGTCTGCGGATTGCGGAACGGTGTCTGGGCCAACAGCGGATGAGTGCCTTCATTGATGATGGACTTTATTTCTTCCTTGGAAACGGTCAGGCCCAGCTTCTCGGCCTCAGCCTCAATCAACTGGTTGTTGACATACGTTCTCCAAACTTCATCTCTCAACTGGTTGAGCTGATCGTCGCTCAATGCGTTTGTACCGCTCGTAAACTTCACGACTTCCGCATATTCATCTACCATTGACTGATAATCCTGAGCGGAAAGCACATCTCCGTTCACCTCACCTACATCTTGTGACTGATGCGGCTGGAGCACACGCCACGCATCACCTGCGATGAAGGCGAACAGAGCCAAACCCACAGCAATCACCAATAAAGGTCCTTTGGACCGAATGTTTTGTAATGTTGCCATTTTTATTAATTGTTTTTTATTTGTTTATTATTCTTTTTCTGCCACTGTTCATTTTAGCGCACGAAGATACAAAAAATGCAAATACACTTCTATTTATTCCAAGAAAAATTACGTTTTCAGGCATTTATTCAGTCACTTTCATGCGGACAAGCTCAATTTTGGTCGCCGTAACCTTGATAATTTTGAAATGATATTTGCCGATAGCCACTTCTGCATTCGGTTTCGGAAAGCTCTGATAAGTGTTCAGAATCAAGCCGCCAATCGTCAGATAATCGTCCGACTCAGGCAAATCCAAGTCGAATGTCTCGTTCACTTTCTCAATCTCCAGACGACCCGACAACAGATAATCATGGTCGGCTATCTGCCGGCAGACGTACGAAGTATTGTCGTGCTCATCCTCTATATCGCCAAAAATTTCTTCCACCAGATCTTCCAAAGAAACGATGCCCGAGGTACCGCCAAATTCATCGACCACTACGGCCAGCGTCTTCTTCTGCTGCATGAACAATTTCATCAGCTTATGGGCCGGCATTGTTTCGGGCACAATGGGAACTTCCTTGACGTGGTTGTGCCAGTCGGCCGGATTGCGGAACATCTCCGAGGAATGGATGTATCCGATAATGTTGTCAATGTTCCCTTTATAAATCAATATCTTCGACAATCCCGACTCGATAAACAGATTTTTCAACTCTTCGAGCGAAGCGGATGTGTCGACCGCCACAATCTCCGTACGGGGCACGATGCAATCGCGTATCTTGACATTCGAGAAATCGAGCGCATTCTGGAAAATCTTCACCTCCGTATCCAGCTCTTCTTCGTTGGAAGCATTCTCGATGCCCGACTGGACGAAGTAATCCAAATCGACTTTGCCAAAAGCCCTGTCAGAGGCTTCCTTATTGATACGCATCCCACCCAAACGCAAGAAAAGGCAGGATAGACCCGAAGCCAACTTGGATATCGGGAAAAGGACCACGTAGCAAACCAACAGAGGAAAGGCAAATATCCTCAGCATCAGATTCGGATTGATCTTGAAGAGGTTCTTGGGCAAGAACTCACCCGTCACCAGAATAATCAACGTAGAGATGACTGTCTGAATCAATACCAGAAGAAAGTGATTGTCGATGACACCCGCCAACAGGTATCCTTCAATGATCTGAGCCATCAGGATACCATAAATGACCAAGGCGATGTTGTTACCCACGAGCATCGTGGATATGAAGTTATTGGGATTCTTGAAGAAATAGGACAGGACGTTCGAGGTCCACCCTTCCTTCTTCTCCATCTCAAAGCGAAGTTTGTCCACCGACACAAAAGCAATCTCCATCCCCGAAAAGAAAGCCGAGAAAGCCATGGTCACCAACAAAGAAACAATTATTCCCATAACAAAAAGCTACTTGACGGTATCGGCCTGCAAAGTATCGGCAGGTGCGGTTCCTGTGTCTTCATCAATATAAAAGATTCCGTTGGTCTTGAAGAATGTGTATTTCGTCAGCTGCTCATTCGATTCAAAGCCTACAGCGTAAATGATCTGGTCAGGCTGCTCGATGCGAACCTCCTTGTCCGAATAGACTTTCTGCTTGTTCTGGTCCCAGAAAAGCAGTTCGGTATCGAACTTCTCGCCTTTCAGGTTCTGGATGTGCACATTGCTTATCAGCTTCCACAACTTCTGTTTGTCGTAATAGTAGGCCGTATCAGCCTTGATGCTGGCCTCTACCTGAAAGAGAGAGTCGAACTTCTCGACATAGACACCTTTCTCGAACGACCAATAGGAGGGCGACTTACGGTCGTAGACCTTCCATTCCTCCGCATTGACACGGTAACGGATGACACCCGAATCGGACACCAGCGTCACAACTCCCCGCGTATCCATCACAGGCAGCGAGTCGCGTTCAGTAATGGCAGCGCCCAACTCCTTCTTGCGGCCCGAGCAGGAAGAGAATAAAACAAGCATAACCATCACCCCGCAGGCAATGGTTATGCTCGTCATTTTATGTCTAATCCATCGATAAATGTCGGAGGACATAGATTATCTGATGGTTGTAGTCTCACCAATCCAGCCTTCAACCGTGATGCGGTCACCGGTCTTGTAGCCCAGCATGAAGAGGTCCTTGGCCTCGGGCAGGTGAGCGGAGTAAGTTCCAATCAGCTTGTTGGCCTGTTCGGCAACAGAGGGATCAACAGACTTGGCTCTCTGAAGCTTGTCGAGCACTACGTAATAAGTACACTTGTTCAGAGCAGGTTCATCGTTCCAATGAGGATTGGAGCCGTATGCCTGAGCCAGCAGGATGTAAGCGTTACCGAAGTTCTCGTTGAAGCCGATAGCCTTGTAGCAGTAACTGCGTACCTGCGACCACTTCTTGGCACCAAACATGGCGGCAGCAGCTGCATAAGCCATTTCAGCCTTCTTGGCATTGTCTGTTTCCAAACTCAAAGCCTCATCGAAATACTTCACAGCCGTATCATAGTCACCCTTCTTATATGCCTGAAAACCGCAACCTACAGCAGCATCGGCCGTCGGGTTGATCTTATACATATAATAAGAAGCCTGGAAGTAAGCATCGCTCTCGGTGCATTTCATCATCTTCAGCACGTTGATGGCCTTCTTCAGGAAAACAGAATCCGTCTGATTGGCTTCTACCTGAGGGCCATAAATTTTCTGAAGAGATTCGCAATCGGCTACGCCACTGTTGATGAAGATAGCGACTATACTTTCTTTAATCTTCTCAAGCGTATTCTTCGTAGACGGTTTTGTTTCTGCAGCAATAGCAGCATCTGTATATTTTGTTGCATCCAAATAGTCTTGGAAGAATTGCTCAGTGTGAGCTGCATCAGCCTTAACCTTCTGCATAGAGGTATTCATAAAATAAAAGAGTATGGTAGGATTGGCTTCCTGCTTATCCGCATCTACAGACTCTTTCAGCCAAGCATAAGCTTGATTCAAGTCTGGCTTTGGAGCGTAAGTCAAATAGTCAATAGCCTTACGGCCTTTTGCACCTTCCACACCATAATTCAATTTTGTACCCTTTGCCAAGAACTCAGGAATATATTTCATTTCCTGATCATAAACAGACATCAGTTCATTAAAATATTTTTGGTAGTCGGCGGAATTACGGTCTTTAATACCCTTCAAAAAGCTCTGCAAAATATCTTTTGCATCACCATATGTATAGAATCTCAGTGTCGGACAATCTTTCAAGACCTCCATACAGGGGGCATAAGCATCCTTAAAGTTTCCTGCCTTGACAGCTTCGTGAGAGATACTGCTGTTGGCATTACAGTCGTTTTGTGCGTAAGCTCCGGCTGCTCCACCCGAAAGGAGCAAGACCGCTACAAGCGTCTTAATTTTCATTGTATTTAAAATTTTTAGTTGTTATATTTTTGTCTATTCCATCTATCTCTTTGTCTCTGCATCAGTCAACCTTGCGCTTGAAGAACCAACGTTCGTTGAACGTGACTCCAATGACCAGCCGCAACGTGTTTTCATCCACAAACGTCACTTTCGAGCCTTTGGTTCTTGCATATTGGGCCGTGACGCTCAAGAATGAGCCTGTGCGCGGTATAGGAAGACCGAAACCGGCCGACACTCCGAACTCCTTGGCCGCCCGTTGCCCGTCTATCTTGTAATAGGGCAAGGAATAATAGGCTCCCACCCGATACTTGATGTGGCTCAGGTAACTGCGTCCCAACAGGTTGGGAATGTATTCCGCTCCCACGCCTACTCGCATGCGCGAGCAGAAGGCGTTGTCGTCGTTCAGATAGGAAACCTTGTCCCACTGCTGCATCATGAAGTCGGCACCCACGGTCAGACGCTTGTCGTACACATAGGCCAGACCTACACCTACCGTCATCGGAAGTCCGAAGGTAGCCACGGAGTCGCGCGAGCTATACGTGCTTCCCGTCGTCGTATTACCCACCATTTCGCCGATAACCGTCGTGTTGTTCAGGTCACGCTTCGGAGAAAAGACAGCTCCCAGTGTCAATGCGTTCTTCTTTCCCCACTGCTGCGTATACTGAATGCCGAAATCCAACTTATAGTCCTTAATATCAGTACTTAGTGTACGCGTAAAAGGGAATTTGGTTGCATCAGCAGGAAACTTCAGTTCTGACGTCCTCGTGATGTCACCCCAAAGATACGAAATATTTGCACCAACAGAAAAATTTTTAAATATTTTAAAGCCTAATCCTACATAAGCCTGATGCAAACCACCTTCGCCCGAGTAGGTGACAGTGCTTGAATTGGCCGAATTCCCCGTATCTTCACGTATCTCGCCCATGCTGTAGCCCACATTGGAAAAAGGGAATACGCCGACACTCATGCCGCACCATTTGGCCAGACGGAACTGCATGGTGATGTAGTCGAAGCTGGAGTTCTTGGCATTCTGCTTCAAGGTGCCGTTGCTGAAGTTGGTATTCTGCAGGGAGACGGCTCCATTGAAGATGAACGTCAGCGAATCGACCGCCGTATAAGAAGCCGGATTGGCGAAATTCACCTGACTGCCGTCGCGCAGGCCATAAGCCACACCGCCCATCGCCTTGCTGTTGCTCGAACCCTGATCCGACAAGTGGCCGTATCCATACCGCGTATAAGGTGAATTCGTATTGTTTTGGGCCATTACCATCCCGCACCACATGCCGAGTAAAAGCACCAACAGTGTCAGTCTATATCCTGTCATTATTATAAATCAATATTCGGTTTAATCCTTTCAACACTAAAAATTTGTCTGCAAAGATGATACTTTTTACGTTTGTATCAAAAGAAAATTCGTCGCCCCCCGTTAAAAAAACCAAAAGTTCAGGATATTTAGTTTTCATATCCTGAATATAACCTTGCATTTCATAACGGATGCCGCGAAGCACTCCGGCACGGATGGCCGTCTCCGTATCCTTGCCCATGGGCAGGCAGCGGCCTTCCGATGCCACCAGCGGCAGACGCCCTGTGAAGCTGTGCAGTGCCTTGAAACGCATCTGAAGGCCGGGAGAGATGTTGCCGCCATGATAACGGCCGGCCGCATCGATAAACTCGTACGTGATGCAGGTACCCGCATCTATCACCAGGATGTCGCGGCCGGGAAAGCGGTCGGAGGCTCCCACAACCGCCGCCATGCGGTCGTAGCCCAACGTGCGGGGTGTCTCATACAAGTTTTCTACAGGCAGGGGAGTGTCGGGCCCCAACCTCAGCAAGGGGCAGGGCAAGGCAGCCAGCCGGGCCTCGACTTCGGCCGTGAGGTCGATGACCGTGGCCACAATGGCACGTTCGACGGGACGGCGGCGGCAAATGTCGGGCAACTGCTCCAGTGTCTGGTTGGAGTCATAGAAGACATCGACCAGCGAAGCGCCTTCGAACAACGCAATTTTTGCGACCGTATTTCCTATATCAATTATCAGATTCACTGCTATCTTAGCTTTTTGCGGGGGCAAAGATAGTGCAAAGCGGGGGAAGTACAAAGCATCGGAAGCCGTTTTCGGCCTTCCTCCGACGCAAAGCATTGCATCGGCCTTTGCAAAGCTTTACATCCGCCCTTGCAAAGCTTTGCATCTGCCTTCGCAAAGCATTGCCTTTCTCCTCGCAAAGCACTGCTTTCCGCCTGGCAAAACGATGCTTTCCTCCGGCCGGCCTTTCACGCCCCTCCAGACGGAGGTTTTCTTTCCACAAAATCACCCGCCTTTTATCGGCCGCATGTGACAAAACAAAAAAGATGGCGACAGATAGGGTAAATATCAACCTAATTGTATATCTTTGTTAACTTAAAAAGTTAGCATGCATCAAAAGTAAAGAACCGATATGAAAGATTTCTTCAAATTCACTTTTGCGACCGTCACAGGTATCATCCTGTCGACCGTCATCTTGTTTTTTGTGGGCATCCTGCTCTTCTTCAGCGCCATAGCCTCGTCGGACGTGGAGACGCAGGTGAGCGACAACTCCGTGATGATGCTCGAACTGAAAGGCGAGCTGAGGGAGCGCAGCCAGTCAGTTCCCTACCAGGCCCTGCTCAGCGAGGACTACCAGACGTATGGGCTGGACGACATCCTCTCCTCCATCCGCAAGGCCAAAGAAAACGAAAAGATCAAAGGCATCTACCTGCAGCTCCACTACCTGACCGCCGGCTATGCCGCCATCGAGGAGATACGCGACGCACTGCTCGACTTCAAGGAGAGTGGCAAGTTTGTCGTGGCCTATGCCGACAACTACCAGCAAAGCCTGTACTACCTGGCCAGCGCGGCCGACAAGGTGCTGATGAACCCCAAAGGCTCGTTGGAGTGGAGGGGCATCGCTTCGAACCCCATCTTCTACAAGGACCTGCTCGACAAGATAGGAGTCGAGATGCAGATATTCAAGGTGGGCACCTACAAGTCGGCCGTCGAGCCCTTCATCGCCACCGAGATGAGCCCTGCCAACCGCGAGCAGGTGACGGCCTACATCAACTCCGTCTGGAGCACAGTGACACAAGCCGTATCCGAGTCGCGCCACATCAGCGTAGACAAGCTCAACCAGTATGCCGACAACATGATCATGTTCGACCCCTCGGAGGAAGCCGTGAAATGCGGCCTGGTCGATACCTTAATATATAAGAATGACGTACGCGACTACCTGAAGCCCCTGGCCGGCCTCGACAAGGACGACAACCTGCCTGTGCTGGGCCTGCAGGACATGGTGAACGTGCGCAAGAACCAGCCGAAGGACAAGAGCGGCAACATCGTGGCCGTCTACTACGCCAGCGGCGAAATCATCGATTATGAGACCTCGTCGTTCAGCGACCAGCCCACCATCATCCCCTCCCAGGTTATCCGCGACCTGCGCCGCCTGCAGGAGAACGACGACGTGAAGGCCGTCGTGCTTCGCGTCAACTCCCCCGGCGGCAGCGCCTACGGCTCCGAGCAGCTGTGGTATGCCGTCAGCCAGCTGAAGAAAGAGAAACCTGTCATCGTCTCCATGGGCGAATATGCCGCTTCGGGCGGATACTACCTGTCGTGCAACGCCGATACCATCGTGGCCGAGCCCACTACGCTGACGGGCTCCATCGGCATCTTCGGCATGTTCCCCAACGTGAAAGGGCTGACCGACAAGATAGGCCTTGACTTCGACGTGGTAAAAACCAACGAATACGCCGACTTCGGCGCCACGGGCCGCCCCATGAACGAAGGCGAGAAGACCCTGATGCAGAAGATGGTAAACCAGGGCTATGACCTCTTCCTGACACGCTGCTCCGAAGGACGCGGCATCGCCAAGAAAGAACTGGACAAGATTGCCCAAGGCCGCGTATGGACAGGCAGCACCGCCAAGGAGCTGGGCCTGGTCGACGAGCTGGGTGGACTGGACCGTGCCTTGGAGATTGCCTGCCAGAAGGCCGGCATCGACGCCTATACCGTTGTATCCTATCCGGCCAAGCAGACATTCCTCGAAATGCTGATGAGCACCAATCCGGGCACCTACATCAAGTCGCACCTGCTGGGCGGAAAGGCTGGTGAACTCTATCGCCAGTTCAGCATCCTGGACAACTTCGACAAGCGCGACCGCATCCAGGCACGCCTGCCTTTCGAGCTGAACATACAATAACGCTGAAGACAAAGACAGATGACAGAGACATCCGTACAGATACACCGCTGGCTTCTCCCCCTGTCGTGGATATATGGGGGAGTGGTCTGGCTGCGCAACAAGTTTTTCGACTGGAGCATCCTCCCGTCGGAGAGCTTCCAGGCGCCTGTCATCTGCATCGGCAACCTGGCCGTGGGCGGCACGGGCAAGACGCCCCACACCGAATACCTGATACGCCTCCTCCAGCAGGCAGGCATGCAGGTATCCGTGCTGAGCCGCGGCTACAAGCGCAAGACCCGCGGTTATCTGTTGGCAGACGCTTCCAGCACTGCCTCACAGATAGGCGACGAGCCCTGCCAGATGAAGCAGAAATTTCCCCAGGCATGCATCGCCGTCGATGCCGACCGTCGTGAAGGCATTGCCAGACTTCTGCAACTCGACCACCCGCCGACCGATGTCATCCTGCTGGACGATGCCTTCCAGCACCGCTACGTCAAGGCCGGCCTGAACATCCTGCTGACCGACTACAGACGCCTGTTCACCGAAGACTGCCTGTTGCCGGCCGGCCGCCTGCGCGAAAGCGTTTCGGGCAAAGACCGTGCCCAGATAGTCATCGTGACCAAGTGTCCGCAGGACATGAAGCCCATCGACTTCAACATCACGGAAAAGCAGCTGGGCCTGTACCCCTACCAGCAGCTATACTTCACACGCATACGCTATGGTATGCCCGTCCCCCTGTTTCCGCAGGAAGCAGAGGGGCAACCCATATCCAGCGTACTGAGCGGAGAAGAATGCGTCCTGCTCGTCACGGGCATCGCTTCACCCCAGCCTTTGGTGGAAGAAGTGCAGCTCTATGCCCGCCAAGTCAAGCTGCTCCCCTTTGCCGACCACCACGACTTCAGCGACAAAGACCTGCAACTCATCGAGGAAGAATTCTCACAGATGGAAGGATGCAAGCGCCTCATCATCACGACTGAGAAAGACGGTGCCAGGCTCAAGTCCCATCCCTCGCTCAGCGAAGACTTGAAGCCCTACATCCATGTCATCCCCATCGAAGTAGAATTTCTGTTCAACCAACAAGAATCCTTTAACCAAAACATTATTGGCTATGTTAGAAAAAATTCAAGAAACGGCAGCTTACCTCAAGAGTAAGATGCACACACATCCCGAAACCGCCATCATCCTTGGCACCGGCTTGGGAAGCCTGGCCGGCGAAATCACCGAAAAGTATGAAATAAAGTACCAGGACATCCCCAACTTCCCCCTCTCGACCGTCGAGGGACACAGCGGCAAGCTCATCTTCGGCAAGCTGGGCGGCAAGGACATCATGGCCATGCAAGGCCGTTTCCACTACTACGAGGGCTATTCGATGAAGGAAGTGACCTTCCCCGTCCGCGTCATGCGCGAACTGGGCATCAAGACCCTGTTTGTATCCAACGCCAGCGGGGGCACCAACCCTGCCTTCGAAATCGGCGACCTGATGATCATTACCGACCACATCAACTACTTCCCCGAACATCCCTTGCGCGGCAAAAACATCCCCTACGGTCCACGCTTTCCGGACATGAGCGAAGCGTATGACAAAGAGCTCATCCGCAAGGCCGACGCCATTGCCGCCGAAAAAGGCATCAAGGTGCAGCACGGCGTCTATCTGGGTACACAAGGCCCGACGTTTGAAACGCCTGCCGAATACAAGCTCTTCCACATCTTGGGAGCCGATGCCGTCGGCATGTCTACCGTGCCCGAAGTCATCGTGGCCAACCATTGCGGCATCAAGGTCTTCGGCGTATCAGTCATCACCGACTTGGGAGTGGAAGGCAAGATTGTAGAAGTGTCGCACGAAGAGGTGCAGAAGGCAGCCGACGCCGCCCAGCCCCGCATGACGGAAATCATGCGCGAACTCATCAACCGTGCCTGAGACGAACTATACTTATATATAAACAAGTAAAAATGAGAACAGAAATAGCAACCCTCGGCGAGTTTGGCCTCATAAACCATCTGACCGAGGGCATCCAACCCCGAAACGAATCGACCCGCTACGGTATCGGCGACGATGCCGCCGTACTCTCCTATCCTGCCGACAAGGAAGTGCTGGTCACCACCGACCTCCTGCTCGAAGGCGTACACTTCGACCTGACCTACGTGCCTCTGAAACACCTGGGCTACAAGGCCGCCGTGGTCAACTTCTCCGACATCTACGCCATGAACGGCACTCCCAAACAGATTACCGTCTCGCTGGGTCTGTCCAAACGCTTCTGTGTGGAAGACATGGAGGAACTGTATGCCGGCATCCGCTTGGCTTGCGAATCCTACAACGTCGACATCGTAGGCGGCGACACCTGCTCGTCCTACACAGGTCTCACCATCAGCATCACCTGCATCGGTGAAGGAGAGAAGGGCAAAGTCGTCTATCGCAACGGCGCCAAGGAGACCGACCTGATATGCGTCAGTGGCGACCTGGGTGCCGCCTACATGGGCCTCCAGCTGCTGGAGCGCGAGAAAGCCGTACTGAAAGGTACCGACAAAGACGTACAGCCCGACTTTGCCGGCAAGGAATATCTGCTGGAACGCCAGCTCAAGCCCGAAGCCCGCAAGGACATCATCGAGCGGCTACGTGAAGCCGGCGTACAGCCCACAGCCATGATGGATATCTCCGACGGCCTCTCCTCCGAACTGATGCACATCTGCTCGCAGAGCAAGGTAGGTTGCCGCGTCTACGAAGAGCACATCCCCATCGACTATCAGACAGCTGTTATGGCCGAAGAGTTCAACATGAACCTCACGACCTGTGCCCTGAACGGTGGCGAAGACTACGAACTGCTGTTCACCGTCCCCATTGCCGACCATGAAAAGGTTTCAGAAATGGAAGGTGTCAAGCTGATTGGCCATATCACCAAGCCCGAGCTGGGCTGCGCCCTCATTACCCGAGACGGCCAGGAATTCGAACTGAAGGCCCAGGGATGGAACCCTTTGAAAGACGGCGGCAACCTGACGTATTCGTCTGCCACCGAAGCAACAGCAGAAGAAGAAAAATAAAACTCATTTTTTTTCATCGCACAAAAGCACTGATAGTAAGGCAAGTAGCCTTCTATCCGTGCTTTTTTATTTTCAAAGCCCTTGCACAGTCCAAAACTTTCACTACCTTTGCAACCGCAAACTAACAGCGATGGTGTCATAGCTCAGTTGGTAGAGCAAAGGACTGAAAATCCTTGTGTCCCCGGTTCGATTCCTGGTGACACCACTCAAATGAAAAAGCCCATTGGAACACAAAATCCAATGGGTTTCTTTTTTGCAAAAACCTCTCATTTATTTTAAAAGCATAAGAATGCTTCCACAAGTAATGAATAGCGCTCCAATGATGACCCGAGGAGTGGTAGGCTCTTTCAGAAACAGAAAGGAGAGGCAAATGGTCATCACTACACTCAACTTGTCAACAGGAGCTACACGCGAAACATCACCCGTCTGCAAAGCCTTGAAATAGAAAAGCCAAGACAGGCCAGTAGCCACTCCCGACAATACAAGGAACAACCACGTATGGGTACTCACTTCCCTGATACTGGCTATCTGACGTTCACAACAGACAATACCCCACGTTATTATCAAAATAACAGTCGTTCGGATGGCCGTAGCCAAATCGGGATTGATATCCTTTACACCAATCTTGGCAAAGACTGCCGTCAAAGCCGCAAAGAAAGCCGACAACAAAGCATAATATTTCCACATTTCTTTACTCCTTTATTTCATTCCATCTCTTCCAACTCCAACAAATGAATCCTCTGACTGACAACATCCGAATTCCACTCTGCCAGTAATACATTTCTCAGAGACTTAACAGAGATGAGTCTTCTATTTTAAATGGTCTATGAACAACAACAGACGGTTGGTGATGTTCACGTCACTGACTCCGCTGTCAAAGTCCAAAGAAAGCATATTCAGTTCGGGAATAACAGACTTGATCCGTTTTTCGATGCCTTTGGACACAATATGGTTGGCAATGCACCCGAAAGGCTGCAAACTGACGACATTGTATATCCCCTGACGGGCATACGACAGGATTTCAGCCGGAAGCAGCCAACCCTCGCCAAACTGGGCATTCAAGGAAATAACCTTCTTGGCCTCATCAGCCTCCTCAAAAATATCCTTGAACGGATTGAAATAGCGGAACTCACTTCCCACTTTGTTGAACTTTTCAATCTGACAGCCCACCATCTTATAGGCAAGCTTATAGACAAAATCGGGCAGGAACTGTTGCTGGATGCACGACTCCACCCGGACCTTCCTGTTCACAAAGTTCTGCATGAAGAAGTCGGCAAGTACCGAAGGAACCACCTCTATTCCCTGCTCCGTCAGCCACTCAATGACATTCTTTTGGGCAAAGGGATTGAACTTCAGGAATATCTCTCCCACAACGCCCACCTTCGGGCAATCCAACTCCCGGCAAATGTCGTTGAACTGGCGGGCAGCCTCCGACAAGCGGCCCAACAGGTCCTTCGTCTGATACTTCAATATCAGTTCCTCCCCTTCCTGCAAGTAACGGTCGCGCAAACGGGCTGCCTGACCCGCTTCCTTTTCACGGACGACGGCGGCATAATAGAACTTCGAAATGCAGTCGCTGTATAAAATGGTACGCAAGGCAACCGGCAACATTTTCACCCAATTGACACGGAAACTCGGCTGCCGGCTGTCCAACGAACTTCCGAAGGTAAGCGAAATAACAGGAACCGACGGATAGCCGGCCTCTTCCAGCGCCTTCTTGATCAGCGAGATATAATTGCTGGCCCTACACTGGCCTCCGGTCTGCGTCATGGCCACAATCGTCTGTTTCGGATCATATTTGCCACTCTTGAAAGCCTTGACGACGTCGCCCACAATCAGCGTGGCGGGATAGCACACTTCGTTGTTGGCATACTTCAGTCCCCATTCACAGGAATCCATATTGCTGAGGGGCAGATTGTCGACATCATACCCCGCCAAACGCATGAAGGCAGGAATCAGCGGTGAAATGAATGGAGTGAAGTATGGTACCAGTATTTTCTTGGTACGCAGGTCATGGTAGCTGACCGAAGCCGCCTCTCCGCCTTCCTCCCTCTTCCGAGGAGGAACCTGACGTTCTCCGGACAACTTCATGCTCTCTATGAGCGAACGGACCCTCAGCTTCATCGAACCGACATTGTTGATGTCGTCCAGCTTGAGCAGGGTGAACGGCTTGCCGCTGCGTATCAGGATATCACGAACCTCGTCGACCAGAAATGCATCGGGACCACAGCCGAAGGAAGTCATTTCAACAAACTGCACATCACTGCCCTGGGCTGCACACCACTGGGCCGCCTTCAGAATGCGGTTCGGATAGGACCATTGCGGCAGGAAATGCACATCACCTTCCACCTGCGTGGCCTGATCGCGGACGATATCATCGGTAATCACATCAATGCCCATCTCCGCAAGGATATCCGATATCTTGTGCTGGATCAGCATGTCCGTGTGATACGGACGACCGGCCAGCAGCACCGTCCGACGGCCCTTCCGGCGGCTCTCTTCCAACAAATGCCTGTCATGTTCGGCCAGCGAATGTCCGAAAGCCTCCTGCTCGTCCATCGCCCTGGCGAAAGCCTCCTTGACGACTGCCTCCCCTACTCCCAACCCTTTCAGATAGTTGAGGCATTGCCTGTACAGCAGCTTGGGATCCTTGAACGAGATGGCGGGCGAATCGATGGGGATACCCGTGCCCTGCACGCTCTTGATGACCTCCGAATAGCCGGTCACAACCGGGCAGTTGTAACTGTTCTGCTCGTTCCCTTTCCGTTCAAAAATGACGAAAGGCAGGAAGATACGGTCTACTCCGCGGTCCATCAGGTTCTGCACATGGGCATGCACCAGCTTGGCCGGGAAACAGATGTTGTCGGACATCACCATGCGCGCACTCCGTTCATAGGCCTTGAAGTCCGAATCGTCGGACAGGCATACCTGTATGCCGCAAGCGGTGAACAGCGTGTGCCAGAAAGGGAAGTTCTCGTACATGTTCAGGCTGCGCGAGATGCCCAGGGTCAGCACAGGATGCTCCACCTGCCGGGCCGCACGGCCGAAAAGCAGATCGTTCTTGAAGTGATAGGCATTCGCGCCCGGCTCTTCCTTGGCTCCATTGGTAAACACCTTCTCGCACCGGTTGCCCGAATAATAGTCCTTGCCGTTGGCAAAGCGGTAACGGAACACCTGACACTGATTGTTGCACCCCCGGCAATGGAGTTCGTGCGTCGAATAATCGGCCTGCGACAGGATGTCGTCCAGCGACACTTCCCGCTTTCCATACCGGCGGGCATACAGGGCGCAGCCGAAGGCCCCCATCAGCTCGGGGATGTCGCACCGGATGACCTCAGCACCTGTCAGCAGTTCGAGCGCACGGACCACCGCGTCGTTGCGCATGGTTCCGCCCTGCACCACGATGTGCCGTCCCAACTCGGAGACATCCTTCAGTTTCAGCACCCTGTAGAGACAGTTCTTCACGACCGAATAGGCCAGACCGGCAGCGATGTCGTCTACCGTCGCCCCTTCGCGGAGCACCTGCTTCACCTTGGAGTTCATGAACACGGTGCACCGCGAACCCAGGTCGCAAGGACGGGCGGAACGGCACGCCGCCGAAGCAAAGTCGCGCGCCGTATAGCCCAGAGTATTGGCAAACGTCTCGATGAACGAACCGCACCCCGACGAACAGGCTTCGTTGATTTCGATGCGGTTGATGATGCCGTTGTCCACAAAGATGGCCTTCATGTCCTGGCCGCCAATGTCGAGGATGAAGGAGACATCCCGGTCCAGGTAGTGGGCGGCCACGTAATGGGCAATGGTCTCCACGATGCCGGCATCCAGCTGGAAAGCGGCCTTTATCAGGTCTTCACCATAGCCGGTGGAACAACTGCCCTTGATATTCAAGACGGCACCCTGCTCACGGCACCGGTCCTTGAGCAAGGCCAAACCGTTGGCTACCGTCTCGATGGCATGCCCGCCATTAGGTTTATAATAGGTAAACAAGAGATTGCCATCCGAATCAATCACAACAATCTTTGTGGTCGTCGAACCCGAGTCAATGCCCAGGAACACGTCCTGGACTCCCTCACGCAAGGAAGCCCGACCGATGCGATGGGAAGAGATGCGCTTCTCCCAGACGGCATAGTCACCGGCACTGGAGAATACAGGCTTCAGGCCGCAAGGATGGCCTGCCGCCGCAGACGCTTCGGACAGCCGGGCTATCAGGGCCGACAATTTGAAGGTTTCGTTTTCCTCTCCCCGCGACAAGGCAGCCCCCGTAGCAGGCAGCAAGGTACCGTTGGCCGGAAGCACCATTTCGTCCTCGCGCAGATGGAGGTATTCGGCAAAAGCCTTGCGAAGCGCAGGGATGAAGGTCAGCGGACCACCGCAGAACAGGACCGGCGCCTTGATGTCCCATCCATGGGCCAGCGTCATCACCGTCTGGACGGCCACGGCATGGAAGATGGAGGCCGCGATGTCTTCACGGCTGACGTTCCTGGCCACCAGATTCTGGATATCGGTCTTGCAAAAGACTCCACAACGCGAAGCGATCGGATAGATACGCCCGGCCTTCAAGGCCAGCCGGTTGAGTTCGTCGACATCGGTACCCAGAATGACGGCCATCTGGTCGATGAACGCCCCTGTCCCTCCGGCACAGTTGCCGTTCATGCGCAGATCGGCCGCTTCGCCGTGTTCGAAGAAGACAATCTTGGCATCCTCTCCTCCGATGTCGATCATGGACGCTACCTGCGGATAATCCTGCTGGATAGCCTTCGTGGCGGCCACCACTTCCTGAATGAAAGGGATTGAGTGACGCTCGGACATACCCATGCCTACCGAACCGGTAATGCACGCACAGGCCTCCACATCGCCCTGCTCCTGCAACAGCTCGCCAAGCATATCTGCAACAACCTCACGGGCTCTGGCATGGTGTCTTTTATACCTTGAAAAACATACACTTCCCTGCTCGTCCAACGCGACGACCTTCACCGTCGTCGAACCTACATCAATACCTATCTTACGCATACTCTCCTTCGTGTTTTACACTCTTGTCGGATGCAAAAGTAAAGAAGATGTACGAGACCGGACGGGCAGCGAAACGTCTCTTAACATTATTTATTTTTCCGCCGTCCCGGCATCGGGCAGCAGAGACTCCAGGCTGTCCATGACCAGCCGGTGGGGATAGGCGGACAGCTCTTCGGCCGTGGTCACGCCGTGGGTCACGCCAGCGAAGCTGACGCCTGCCGCCCGGGCCGTCTCGGCATCGACCGCACTGTCGCCCACATAGAGCACCTCTTCGCGGGAGACCTGCAGGCGGTCCAACGCCATCAGCACTCCCTCGGGCGAAGGCTTGGCGGCCGACACGTCCTCGCCGCCCACGATGATGTCGAACACATCGTCCAGTCCCCGGGCCACGAGCAGTTCGCGGATGCGGTAGCGGTACTTGGTGGAGATGATACCCACCCTCGCCCCGGCGGCCTTCAGGCGGCGGAGCACACCGGCCGTCTCAGGGAAGAGCACCGTGTTGGCCGTCATGCAGCCGTCGGCTTCCTTCACATACTGACGGCGGAACTCGGCCAGGCGGCCGGCATCGGTCACACCCGTCAGCAGGGCAAAGGAGTCTTCCAGCGTCTTGCCGATGGTGCGCCTGATGTCGTCGTCCGTCGGCGAGGTATAGCCATGGCGGTCCAGCACACGGCGATAGCACATGACGATGCCCCGCGACGAGTCGGCCAGCGTATAGTCGAAGTCAAACAGATAAACCTTGTATTCCATCTTTCCTTCCAGTCAGGTTAGCGCATGTTCACCGCCATCTCCAGCTGTTGCAGGGCCTTGCGGAGCTGCTGGCGCGGGCAGCCCACGTTGAGCCTCATGAAGCCCCGTCCGGGCTCGCCGAACATGGTGCCCGAGTTCAGGGCCAGGCGGGCCTTGTCGGCAAACAGATGCTCCAGCTCCTCCTGGCCGAGTCCTAGGGCACGGCAGTCGAGGAAGATGAGGTAGGAAGCCTGCGGGCGTATCATGCCGATGGAGGGGATGTGTTCCTTCAGATAGGTTTCGGTAAAGTCGATGTTGCCCTGGATATAGGCCAGCACCTGCTCCAGCCACTCCTCGCCATGCTCGAAGGCGGCCTTGCAGCCGATGTAGGCAAAGAGGTGTCCCTCGCTGAACTCGCCCGCCTCCATGAAGGCCTGGAAGCGTTCGCGCAGGCCGTCGTCGGGCACGATGGCAAAGGAGCTCTGCACGCCGGGCATGTTGAACGTCTTGCTGGGTGCCATGAAGGTGACGGAGTTCGATGCGGCGACCTCGCTCACCGTAGCAAAGGGATGATGCTTGTAGGGTGGCAGGGTGAGGTCGGCATGGATTTCATCGGAGATGACCAGCGTACCGCTTTCCCGGCAGATGTCGGCTATCCGGCGCAGCTCGTCCACCGTCCACACGCGTCCGCCGGGATTGTGGGGATTGCAAAGGATGAGCGCCTTGCAGCCCTGCACATCACGGCGCAGACGGTCGAAGTCGATGTGATAATGCCCGTCGCGCAGGTCGAGCGGCGAACGCACCGCTTCACGCTTCAGGCGTTCGGTGACGAGGAAGAAGGGATGATAGACAGGAGTCATCACCAGCACCTTGTCGCCCGGCTGCGTGAAGCACAGCAGGGCAAAGGCCTGTCCGCGCACGATGCCCGGCACGAACGTCAGCCACTCGGGTCGCACGTCCCACTGGTGACGTTTCTGCACCCAGCGGCAGATGGTGGTGTCCCAGCCCTCGCAGGCCGACGTATAGCCCAGCACCTCGTGGTCCAGCCTGCGGCGCAGGGCCTCCATCACAAAAGGCGGCGTGCGGAAGTCCATGTCGGCCACCCACATGGCCGTCAGGTCGTCGCGTCCCCATACACTCTTCATGCCGTCCCACTTCACCGAATCGGTGCCACGACGGTCAATCACTTCGTCAAAATTGTAAATCATTTTTAACTCTTTTTATCGGGTGCCGCACAAGCAGTACCTTCTGTTCATATTTATATTAATAACCTGATAATCAGTACTCATTTTTTCAGGTCGCATTTCCTAAAAACCTGAAAGGTCTTCAGGCCTGACCTGAAAGGGCTTCAGGTAGGGACTGAAGGGTCTTCAGGCAGGGACTGAAAGATCTTCAGGTAGTACCTGAAAAATACCTGAAAACCTTTGTAAAACTTTCCGCCCGCACTTCATCAGATGGGAAACCAGATGAACACCGCCGCATCCCACACGGCATGGGACACGATGATAGTCCACATGCGCCGCGGACAGAGACGGTAAAGGCCGCCCCACACCACGCCTGCCACCAGCGCCGCCATCACCAGCATGAAGTTGCACGAAGCGGCATGCACCAGTGCATAGATCAAGGTCGTCACCACGAAGCCCGCATCGGGACTCCAACGGCGGGAGAGCGTGCGCTGCACGTAGCCCCGCCAGAAGATTTCCTCGGCCGGACCGATCAGTACCAGCATCAGGACGGCAAGCAGCCAGGGCGACTCGCCCGCCTTCATGCCATAAATCAGATTGACCTGCGGACGGGCAAAGTCGAAAAGCCACGACGACACCTTGTCGCCCGTCCAGAAGACACCCCACAGCACGGCAGCGATGCCCACACCCAGCAGCAGGTCCTTCCAGCCGCCGTCCGCCTCGCGCCGCCACCCGGCATCCAGGCGGAGCGACAGCACGGAGAGGGTCAGGGCCGAGAGGGTCATCATCAGCCAGAAGTTGACATGCGGCGCCGTCAGGGGCGAGAACATCACCGCCCACAGCACGGCGGCCAACAGGATGGGAAACACCAGCTTCTTCATGACAACACACGGGCCAACACGAACGACAATACCAAAAGCAGGCTGAACAGCAGCTGTAGCTTGGCCGTCAGCTCGTCGAGGCGCGAGATGCCCTCCATGCCCGCCACGGAGTATTGGCCCATCAGCCGCACATTGCCCAGCGCCGGCACCAGGGACAGCCACACCAGCATCGTCCACCAGGGGAACACACCGCCTGCGGCACATCCGGCCACCCAACCGAAGGGGAAGAGCACCTCGGCACAATAGAGGAGCATCGAAGCGCGTCCGCCCAGCGTCATGGCCAGGGTGTGGATGTCGGCCCGCACGTCGGTCTCCATGTCGCGCGTATTGTTGGCATGCAGGATGGCCACCGTGATGAGCCCCACAGGGACGCCCACCCACATTGTCGACCAGTCTGCCCGGCCCGTGGCCACATAGGCCGTACCCAGCATGGGCAGCAGAGCATAGGCCACGAAAATGACCACATCGCCCAGCGCGCGGTACTTCAGCGCCGGATAGAGCAGCGTGCAGGCCGCTCCGCCTATACCTATATATAATAAAGGAAGGCCCGTACGAACCAGCAGTCCGATGCCTGCCGCCAGCGCCACCACAAGCAGCGAGAGCGACAGGCGGAAGATCTCCTGCGGGCGGAAGAGGCCGCTCGTCAGCGTACACACGCCGTGGGTATCTTCGCGGTCCACGTGGTGCTTGTAGTCGAAGTAGTCGCTCCACGTATTGCCTGCGGCATGAAACACAATGATGTTGAGCAGTGCCCACACACCGTTCGTCCAGTTCACGTCTTGCTGCATCCAGTACAGGTAGGCCAGCGTCACCGCCACAGGCATCGCCGAAGCGGGAAACGACCAGGGGCGCACGGCCACCAGCCAGTCTTTCAAAGAATGTTTGTCCATAAGAAAAGAATAGTTATTGGTTAGGGGCGACAAATGTACAAAATATCTTTGCCATTTCCCGAAAAAGGGACAAGAATGCAACCGAATATTCCACCTAAAATCTTTAATTTTGTCCCCCGTAAAGAAATGAACGTATGACCAAAGCTCTGTTTTTCGACATCGACGGAACGCTCGTCAGCTTCCGCACCCACGAAATACCCGCCTCGGCCGTCGAGGCACTGGCTGCCGCCAAGGCCCGGGGCCACCGCATCTTCATCGCCACCGGCCGCCCGCGCGTCATCATCACCAACCTCGGCGCCCTGCAGAGTCGGGGGCTGATAGACGGCTACGTCACCATGAACGGAGCCTACTGCTTTGTGGGCGATAAGGTGATCTACAAAAGCGCCATACCGACCGAGGACGTCCGCACGCTTACCGGCTACTGCGCCCATCGCCACATTCCCTGCATCGTGGTGGGCGAACACGGCATCTGCGTCTGCCAGCCCGACGACCGCGTGCGCCAGATCTTCTACGAGCACCTCAAAGTGACCGTCCCCATCCCCGACACGCCCCTCCACGAAGCCATCGACGACAAGGAAATCTTCCAGCTGACACCCTTCCTCGACGAAGCGCAGGAAGCGGAAGTGCTGCCATCGCTCTCCTGTTGCGAGATGGGCCGCTGGCATCCGGCCTTTGTCGACGTCACCGCCTGCGGCAATACCAAGCAGCGCGGCATGGACGAAATCATCCGTCACTTCGGCATCCGCCTCGAGGACACCCTTGCCTTCGGCGACGGAGGCAACGACATCCCCATGCTGCGCCACGCGGGCATCGGCATCGCCATGGGCAACGCCCGCGACGAAGTGAAGGCCGCCGCCCGCTACGTCACCGACACGGTGGACGAGGACGGAATTGCCAAAGGCATAATGAAGTGGTTAGCGGTTAGTGATTAACGATTAGTAACTAACCACTACATACTAACCACTAACCGCTAACCACTAACCGCTGACAACTTGCCCTCCTTCCTCCCCGACACCAGCAACCGTGAGTTTCAGGATGCCCTGAACCTCGTGAAGTACACCCGCCAGTCGCTCTTCCTGACGGGGAAGGCCGGCACGGGCAAATCGACCTTCCTGCGCTACGTCTACGACAACGTGCGCAAGAAGCACGTCGTGCTGGCCCCCACAGGCATCGCCGCCATCAACGCGGGCGGAAGCACCCTGCACAGCTTCTTCAAGCTGCCCTTCCACCCCCTGTTGCCCGACGACCCCAACCTGAGCTTGCAAAAGGGACGCATCCATGAGTTCTTCAAATACACCAAGACCCACCGCAAGCTGCTCGAGGAGCTGGAGCTGGTCATCATCGACGAGATTTCGATGGTGCGGGCCGACATCATCGACGCCGTCGACCGCATCCTGCGCGTCTACAGCCACAACCTGCGCGAACCCTTCGGCGGCAAGCAACTGCTGCTCGTGGGCGATGTCTTCCAGCTGGAGCCTGTGGTGAAGGCCGACGAGCGCGACATCCTGAACCGCTTCTACCCCACGCCCTACTTCTTCTCGGCCCGTGTCTTCAGCCAGATAGAGCTGGTGTCGGTTGAATTGCAGAAGGTATACCGCCAGAGCGACCCGCAGTTCATCGGCGTGCTGGACCACATCCGCAACAACACCGCCGGTGCCGCCGACCTCCAACTGCTCAACACGCGCTACACCACGGCTGCCGAACCCGCCGATGCCGACGACCTCTACATCACCCTGGCCACCCGCCGCGACAACGTGGACTACATCAACGAGCGCCGCCTCAAGGAGCTGCCCGGCCAGCCCGAAAGCTTCCTCGGCGAAGTGCATGGCGACTTTCCCGAAAGCAGCCTGCCCACCTCGCAGGAACTGGTGCTGAAGCCCGGCGCACAGGTCATCTTCATCAAGAACGACTATGAACGCCGCTGGGTGAACGGCACCATCGGTGTGGTGAGCGGCTTCGACCTCGACGGCGAGACGCTCTACATCACCACCGACGACGGCCGTGCCTGCGACGTACGCCGCGAGACGTGGCGCAACATCCGCTACACCTACAACGAAGAGAAGAAGCAGATCGAGGAAGAAGAACTGGGCACGTTTACCCAGTTTCCCGTCCGTCTGGCGTGGGCCATCACTGTCCACAAGAGCCAGGGACTGACATTTAGCCGCGTGGTCATCGACTTCACGGGCGGTGTCTTTGCGGGCGGGCAGACCTACGTGGCCCTGAGCCGCTGCACCTCGCTCGAAGGCATCCGCCTGAGAAAGCCCGTCAGCCGTGCCGACGTCTTCGTCCGCCCCGAAATCGTACAGTTTGCCGAACGCTTCAACAACCGCCAGGCCATCGACCGCGCCCTGAAGCAGGCGCAGGCCGACGTGCAATATGCCTCCGCGGCCAAGGCTTTTGACCAGGGCGACTTCGACACCTTCCTCACGGCCTTCTTTAAAGCCATCCACTCACGCTACGACATCGAGCGACCCGCCGCCCAGCGCCTCATCCGCCGCAAGCTGAACGTCATCAACCGCCTGCGCGAAGAGAACCGTGCCCTGCGTGCCGCCGCCCTCGAAAAGGAGAAGACTCTCGTGAAATATGCCCGCGAATACATCAACATGGGCGACGAGTGCCTGAAGCACGACATGAAGGAAGCCGCCCTGCGCAACTACGAGAAGGCCGTGGCCCTCTGCCCCAAGTTCAAGGAGGCATGGAAGAAAATCAAGAAGCTGGACAAGGAAATGCGGAAGGAATAGGCACAGGCAAGGAAAAAAATCCGTATTTTTGCGGAAACCAAGCCCCTGAAATGCCATGCTTCTGAAACTTTACAACAAGAACAACAACCCCGCCGACCTGCAGCGCGTGGTCGACCTGCTGAACGACGGCGGCCTCATCATCTACCCCACCGACACGATGTATGCCATCGGGTGCCACGGGCTGAAGGAACGTGCCATCGAGCGCATCTGCCGCCTGAAGGGCATCGACCCCAAGAAGAACAACCTCTCCATCATCTGCTACGACCTGAGCAGCATCAGTGAGTATGCCAAGGTGGACAACGCCACCTTCAAGCTGATGAAGCGCAACCTGCCCGGCCCGTTCACCTTCATCCTGAACGGCACCACGCGCCTGCCCAAAATCTTCCGCAACCGCAAGGAGGTAGGTATCCGCATGCCCGACAATCCCATCATCCAGGAGATAGCCCGCCTACTGGACGCTCCCATCATGACCACCACCCTGCCTCATGAGGAGCACGACGACATCGAGTACGTCACCGACCCCGAACTGATTGACGAGAAATGGGGCGACCAAGTGGACCTCGTCATCGACGGAGGCATCGGAGGCACGGAAGGTTCTACGGTAGTGGATTGCACGCAGAGCGAAGCGGAGATTGTACGCCAGGGAGCCGGATGGCTGGAGGAAGGATAAAAAAATGAAGAATGAAGAATGGAAGCTCTGCTTCCGAATGAAGAATTATTCCGTACGCTTGGAAATTCTTCATTCTTAATTCTTCATTCTCCATTTAAATAGTTTTACTTCAGCAGCGACTCGGGATCCAGATGGTCGGCCTCGATGTCCTTGAAGTAGCGGTACGTACCCACCTTCAGTTCGTCGGTAGCGGCATCGTCGCAGATGATGATGCCCTTCTCGTGCATCTGCAGAGCGCTGATGGTCCACATCTGCATCACAGGACCCTCTACGGCATGATACAGGGCGCGTGCCTTGTTGTGTCCGTTGACAATGATCATCACTTCACGTGCGCTGAGCACCGTACCTACGCCTACGGTCAGAGCCGTCTTGGGCACCTTGTTCACGTCGTTGTCGAAGAAACGGGAGTTGGCGATGATGGTGTCCGTCGTCAGCGTCTTCTGGCGGGTACGCGACGACAGGGAAGAACCCGGCTCGTTGAAGGCAATATGTCCGTCGGGGCCGATACCCCCCATGAAGAGGTCGATGCCGCCGTACGACTTGATCTTCTCTTCGTAGCGGGCGCATTCAGCGTCGAGGTCGGCAGCGTTGCCGTTCAGAATGTTGGTATTCTCCGGTTTGATGTCGATGTGGCTGAAGAAGTTGTTCCACATGAAGGAGTAGTAGCTTTCGGGATGCTCCTTCGGCAGACCGACATATTCGTCCATGTTGAAGGTAACGACATTCTGGAAGGATACCAGTCCTTTCTTGTTCAGGTCAATCAGTTCCTTGTACATCCCCAGGGGAGAAGAACCGGTGGGGCATCCCAGTACAAAGGGTTTTTCTGCTGTAGGATTGGCAGCCTTGATTTTTGCAGCTACATAGTGAGCTGCCCACTTCGATACGGATTGGTAATCCGGCTGAATGATTAGTCTCATGTCTGATCAATTTATAAGGTTAGTAATAATAGTAATGGTGAATGATGAATGGTCAATGGTAAATGTCCGTCCGGATGGTTACTAACCGCTAACCACTAACCGTTAACCGCTTATTCCCGGTCCTTCTTCAGGCGGTCGGCCATGGCACGGGCCAGGTGCTCGCACTGCTCGTAGGTAATCTCCTTCATGGCCTGCTTCATCTCCACAGGGTCGCCCACGATTTCCAGCTTGCTCTTCTCGGCAAACTCGGCCATACGCTTCACGGCAGCTCCGGCCCAGGTGAACGAGCCGAACCATCCCAGATAGCGTCCCTTCACTTCGCGGAGCAGTATCTTGGAGAGAAGCGACTCCACTTCGGGATAAATCTGGTTGCAATACGTGGGGCTGCCCACGATAAGGCCACGATATTTGAAGATATCTTTCAGGATGTACGACGGATTGCTTTTGCTCACATTGTGCATCACGATGTTCTTGATGCCCTGTGCCGACAGCTCGGCGGCAATGGCTTCGGCCATCTGTTCCGTATGGCCGTACATGCTGCCATAGGCAATGACCACGCCTTCCTCGGCCTCGTAGCGGCTCAAGCGGTCGTAGACGCCCACCACGCGGGCGATGTTCTCCGTCCACACCGGTCCGTGGGTCGAGCAGACAGCCGTAATGGGCAGGTGTCCCAGCTTGGCCAGTGCCTTCTGCACGGGATTGCCGTATTTGCCCACGATATTGGCGTAGTAGCGCACCATCTCTTCCCAATACTTGTCCAGGTTGATGCGCGTATCGAGGAATCCTCCGTCCAGCGTGCCGAAGCATCCGAAGCCGTCACCGGAGAAGAGGATGCCGTCGGTCTCGTCGAAGGTCATCATCGTTTCGGGCCAGTGTACCATCGGTGTCAGGTAGAAGCGCAGCTTGTGGTGGCCCAGGTCAAGGAAGTCGCCGTCCTTCACCTCGTAGCGTTCGCCCGTCACGCCATAGTAGCCTTCGATCATGCCGAAAGTCTGCTTGTTGCCCACGATGACGATGTCGGGATAGTGTTGCTTGATGAGGCGGATGGATCCCGAATGGTCGGGTTCCATGTGGTTGATGATGAGGTATTGGATGGGGCGGTCGCCGATGATGCAGCGTATCTTGCGCAGATACGCCTCGAAGAAGCAGGCGTCCACGGTGTCGACCAGCGCCACGATGTCGTCATCTATCAGATACGAGTTGTAAGAAACACCGTAGGGCAGCGGCCACATGCCTTCGAAGAGGTGCTTGTTGCGGTCATTCACACCCACATAATGTACTTTTCCTTTAATCAATGTTTTTTGGTCCATATACTGATTGTCTTATTTGGATTCATTCCATTCTTGATACGTGGTGCAAAAGTACGACTATTTTATGGATTATACAACTTTCCCTGCCAGGCATCCTGTTCTTTCATTCTTTTTTGCAGACGATGGTTGAATTCGTAGTTTTTCAGTCCCCAGTCGGGTGCGAGGAGCAGTTCTTTGGGCGACTGGGACACGAAGCGTTCCAGCACCAGGTCGGGGCGCAGACGCTGGATGTAGTCCACCACCAGCGCGATGTACTCGTCCACGTCGTTGAACAGGTGAAAGTCTTCGGGCCGTTCTTCGTACTCGCGGGCCATGCGGGTGCCGCGTATCAGTTGCAGCTGGTGCAGCTTCAACGTGTCGAGAGGCAGACGCGAGATATCCGCCGCCTGCCCCAGCATGTCCTCGCGCGACTCGCCGGGCAGCCCCAGGATGACATGCCCGCCTACGGGCAACCCGCGGGCAGCCGTACGCTGCACGGCATCCACCGCCGTCTGCCACGTGTGTCCGCGGTTGATGCGGTGCAGGGTGCGGTCCAGCGTACTCTCGATGCCATACTCCACCAGCACGAACGTCCGCCGGGCCAACGCTTCCAGGTAGTCCAGCAGGGTGTCGGGCATGCAGTCGGGGCGCGTACCGATGACCAGCCCCACCACGTCGTCCACCGCCAGCGCCTCCTCGTACTTGCGCTTCAGCATCTCCAGCTCGCCATAGGTGTTGGTGTAGGCCTGGAAGTAGGCCAGATACTTCATTTCGGGATACTTGTGTGCAAAGAAGCGTTTCCCTTCCTCCAGCTGTACGGATACCGGTTTCTCCGTACGGCAGTATTCCGGGTTGAACGTCTGGTTGTTGCAGTACGTGCATCCGCCGTAGCCCACCGTCCCGTCGCGGTTGGGGCACGTGAATCCTGCATTGATTGAAATCTTCTGCACCTTGCCAGTGAAGAACCGCTTCAGAAAAGTCGGGAAATCGTTATAGCGTATTTTTGTTTCCATCCATTTTTGTTATAGACAGAGACCAAAGGTAGGCAAAAACAGACAAAGCGCCAAACATCCGACCCGGAATATAATACCGGAAATGCCATCCGTTCAATCATCGCCCCAGCCAAAAGTATATATTTCCGCCTCATTCTCGGCAAACACGCCATAGATGATCCGCCTGTCCTCATCCACCACAAACGAGCTGACAAAACGGTCCAGGAACCATTGCGCCAATGGTTTTCCTTCCCACGAAAATACTTGAATGGAAGGAAGGCTCTTCCGGCTATAGATTTCTTCGGGCTTCATATCCAAGTTCAATGTATAGATATGGTCCTGTGTTGCATAGACTGACAGCGTATGAATCCGCCGTTCATCAGATGCTACAGGAATCTGCGGGTCTCTGGGAGCAATGTCCAACAGGATGTCATGCAGAATATTTCCGGAGCGGTCGATGATGCGGAAACGACGGTCGGACACATAGAAAGAGGCGAAACACTCCCCTGAAGGACGGGCTGCGGCCAATCGTCCATACGCCTGATTACGGGCCAACACACTCCCGAAACGTTCTTCGGTTTCCGGATAATCGACTTTCAGCTCCTGACTTCCGTCCGGATGGATAAAAAGATATTCTTTGGAATCTTCGTGGTCGGCTTCACAGACGTACAGAGAATCGGCCAGCATCATCAAGCCGTTGTAATAGCTACGCTGCACAGGAAGCGGATGGACGGAAACGACTGGTTTTCCCGATTCAAAAGAGATGGACTTCAACTTGTCCATATCTGTCACAAAAGTTTTCCCCGCATGCTGGCCAGCAAATTGCCCTGCAGGCAACTGAAAATCGTCGGGCCCTTCACCCAATACACCAAAACTGTACAGATACCGGAAATCGTTACGGTCGAACACCTGAAAACAGGTATCCATCTTGTCATTGAAAACGACCAGACGAGGACCGTCCAGAAACACCTCCCTCGGATACAGCATGACAGGAGGGATGGAATGCACCTGGGCGACCAGCGTATCCGTTGTTTCAAAAGAAGTATACACATGGGTAGCGGTTTGACGGGAACAGGAACAAAGCCCGACGACACAAAAGAAAAGAATTAACTTTTTCATGATTCAACCATTTGTCAGATAACCCAAACTGGCATTCAACAAAATTATCTGCATGTAACACATGAACAGTAAGCGTCCAATTTTGACGTACCCCATAGGGAAAGCCCCTTTGGGAAGCTTTCCTCTTAAAGTTTTCAAAAACCGGACTTAATTTTTAAAGTTTGTTAGTATTGATTCCGATGGTCATCGGCAGCAGATTCTCATAATCCCTGCGGCCTTTGACCACCTCACGGAAAAATTTCTTCAAATAAGCCAGAGCGGAGATACCGTTGGCCCGGCAAGTGGATATCAAAGTATGATAGGCGGCTGACACATTCGCCATACGGTTGCTGCCAAAGA
>ERZ780212.95-NODE-95-length-93353-cov-16.066786_pt1 | contig 93353 bp, 65 predicted proteins | sample MGYA00511364_ERZ780212 | MGnify/ENA primary metagenome ERZ780212 (study PRJEB29588, sample SAMEA2147991) | human gut metagenome | biome: human gut; feature: human-associated habitat; material: faeces | place: Denmark | collected 2008/2010 ... | reverse complement strand
CTGAATGCCTGCTTCGTGGACGTGGGTTACGAGAAAGACGCTTTTCTTCATTATCAGGACCTGGGTCCTCAATTCCGATCTTTAGAGAAATACGTAAAGCAAACTTTAAGCGACCGCAAGAAACTCAACCCCATTACCAAAGCAACCCTGCTTCCCGACCTTGAAAAGGAAGGCACCATAGCCAACACACTCAAGGTAGGACAAGAAGTCGTGGTGCAGATTGTCAAGGAACCCATCTCAACGAAAGGGCCGCGACTGACATCCGAGCTTTCGTTTGCCGGACGCTACCTCGTGCTGATACCTTTCAACGACAAGGTTTCCGTATCACAAAAAATTAAGTCGAGCGAAGAACGTGCCCGCCTCAAGCAGCTGCTGATGAGCATCAAGCCCAAGAACTTCGGTGTCATCGTGCGCACCGTGGCCGAAGGCAAGCGCGTAGCCGAACTGGACGGAGAGCTTAAAGTATTGCTGAAGCATTGGGAAGACGCCATCGTCAAGGTACAGAAAGCCACCAAATTTCCGACACTGATTTACGAAGAGACCAGCCGCGCCGTCGGTTTGCTGCGCGACTTGTTCAATCCTTCCTTCGAAAGCATCCACGTAAACAACGAGGCTGTTTACCACGAAATCAAAGATTACGTGACACTCATAGCCCCTGAACGGGCAGGAATCGTGAAACTGTACAAAGGCCAGCTTCCCATCTACGACAACTTTGCCATCACCAAGCAGATCAAGGCTTCGTTCGGCAAGACGGTATCTTACAAGAGCGGTGCCTACCTCATCATCGAGCACACCGAAGCGCTCCACGTAGTGGACGTGAACAGCGGCAACCGCACCAAGAACGCCAACGGGCAGGAAGCCAACGCCCTCGAAGTGAACCTCGGCGCAGCCGACGAACTGGCCCGCCAGCTCCGCCTGCGCGATATGGGAGGCATCATCGTCGTCGACTTCATCGACATGAACGAAGCCGAGAACCGGCAGAAGCTTTACGAACGCATGTGCCAAAACATGCAGAAGGACCGCGCACGCCACAACATCCTTCCGCTCAGCAAATTCGGGCTGATGCAGATAACCCGCCAACGCGTGCGTCCCGCCATGGACGTCGATACGACAGAAACCTGCCCCACCTGCTTCGGCAAAGGCAGAATCAAGTCGTCCATTCTCTTTACCGACACTCTGGAGAGCAAGATTGACTATCTGGCCAACAAACTGAAGATAAAGAAATTCTCGTTACACATCCACCCGTACGTCGCCGCCTACGTCAACCAGGGCCTCGTATCCCTGAAGCGCAAGTGGCAGATGAAGTACGGACTTGGTATCAAAGTGATTCCCGACCAGAAACTCGCGTTTCTGCAATACGTCTTCTACGATCCCCACGGTGAGGAGATAGACATGAAGGAAGAATTTGAAATCAAATAAATAGAAAAGGCGGCTGTCTCAATTTGGAGACAGCCGCCTTTTCTTAAAAACATTTTGTCCATAAAAAATGTCATCAATCGATCTGATCCTGTGAAACCAAGCCATCATTACAGCTCCCAAAAGTTCATAGTTATGAAACTCAAGTTAATGTTTAGACGGCTAAAGTTGATAGTTGCAGAGCTTATGTAGACCATGGCGAAAGTAGATTATAACAACTCTTCGTCTATATACTCACGACTAAGGAGTAGGACCTTCCTGTATAATGAATTTGCCATCTTTCTATGCGTTTCTCGGAGATTTATAAATCATGTCAAAAGACATATAATGCTTTTGAAAGCCTTAAGTCGGAATTAAGGAAAGCTAAAAAACGATTGATTTCAAATAATTACAAGAAAACAATGCATAAAACACCTTTTTTTTATTTTTTCTTAGAAAAAACTTGGTGCATCAAAAATAATTTCCGATATTGCAGCACTTTAGTTAACCATATAAAAAAAGTCTTAAGCATGAGAAGAATAACCCCTTAACCCCCCCCCCCTTTACTAGGGAAGTATCTCTTTTTATATTACAAAGAGATTCACATTCAAAATCAATCACTAAAGTTTAACATTAAAATCAACAATGTGCAAATGAATCCATTTTTTTGCAGAAAAGAGCAATGCATAAAATGTATTGCCCTATCATTGCTATTATCTCCAAGTACACTTTCCGCACTTCCGGAAAATGGAATAGGCAGAAGCGAAACAGTCACAACAATTCTGCAACAGCAAAAACAAACAATTACAGGTACCATTCTTACCGGTGACACCAATGAACCCGCCATTGGTGCTACTGTTTATTTAAGAAACAGTACAACAGGAACAGTGACTGACGTCAACGGTAAATACTCCATTACCGTGGAAGGTATAGGTGGAGTATTAGAATTCTCTTACATCGGCTATAAAAAACAAGAAGTAGCTGTAACAGGACAAAAAACGATTGATATTGTACTACAACCGGATACTGAAGTTCTTGAAGAAGTTGTTGTAGTAGGTTATGGAAGCCAAAAGAAAGAAAGCGTAGTCGGCGCCATCTCGACATTGGACGTTACCAAACTAACCGTTCCTGGTTCGTCCATTTCAAATGCATTAGCCGGTCAGCTATCAGGTATTGTTGCCATGAGCCGTTCTGGTGAACCAGGTAAAAACAGCGCGGCAGATTTCTACATCCGAGGCGTATCCTCCTTCAAAGGTACATCAACTCCTCTTGTACTGGTCGATGGTATCGAACGTGATCTCGATCTGGTTGATACAGATGACATCGCATCTTTCTCCATTTTGAAGGATGCTTCTGCATCTGCCGTATATGGTGTACGAGGCGCCAATGGCGTAATCCTCATCACAACTAAAAAGGGTTCTGTTGGAAAGCCACAAGTCAATGTACGTACAGAATTTGGCTTTACCCAACCAACAAAACGACCTCAAATGTTAGGTTCGGCAGAATGGGCCGAATTGTACAATGAGGCATACGGCAGCCAATACTATTCACCTGAAGAAATCGAAAAATACCGGACGAACGCAGATCCCGACCTCTATCCTAACGTGGATTGGTTCGATGCTCTGTTCGATGATATGGCAAGCAACCAACGTGTTAATCTGAATATCACAGGTGGTAGTGACATTGTCAAGTATTACGTATCCGGTGCTTTTTATAATGAAAGCTCCATTTATAAGAATGCAGGCAACATTTATGGCTACAATCCGTCCATCCGCTACAACAAATTCAATTTTAGAGCCAATGTCGATTTGAACCTTACCAAAAGTACGGTCGTAAACTTCAATTTGGCCAACATTTATGAAAAATCATTTGGCCCTGGATTTGGTGATACAGACGCTGACATCTGGTCCTATACATTCATGACTTCTCCGAACGCTTTCCCTGTACAATATTCCGATGGAACATTGTCCGGTCCTTCCACAGACTCCGGTTATAATCCATGGAACATGCTGGCACATTCAGGGTATCGTGAACAATTCTGGAACTCGGCCCAATCATTAATTGGCGTAACCCAAGATATCGGGGCACTTTGGGAACCATTAAAAGGTTTAAGCGCAAACATTAAATTCTCTTGGGACGCATGGAACACGACATTGCAACGCCGTAACAAAGTTGAAAGTTTCTACCATGCACGCGGTCGTGCCGAAGACGGCAGTTTAATCTATGATGACAATAATGGCGACGGCATTTGGGATCCTGTACACACCGGAGACGAAACATTGTCATTCCTACGCGGACGTAGTGGCACCATGACCCGCTATCTGGAAGGCTCATTGACCTACAACCGAGTTTTCAATGATATCCATCGCGTAGGAGCCTTATTGTTGTACAACCAAAAAATTCACACTAACACCCAAGCTGACAGTGGAGATGATGCCTTACCCTACAAAAGCCAAGGTTTAGCAGGACGTGCAACTTATGCCTTCAAGGATACCTATTTTGCAGAAGTCAACTTAGGTTACAATGGTTCCGAAAACTTTGCCCGCGGACACCGTTTTGGTTTCTTCCCAGCTGTAGCTATCGGTTGGATGATGTCAAACGAAAAATGGTTCCAGCCCGCAACCAAAGTCATTGACATGCTGAAATTAAAAGCATCCTACGGTAAAGTAGGTAACGATGATATCGGTGGACAAAGAAGATGGGTATATGAATCAACTATCGTAAACAGTGGTAATTGGTATTATGGTAGTACGGGTAATCAAGGCGGAACTGGTATCCGTATCGGTGAAATTGAAAATCTTAATGTATCATGGGAAGAAGCATTGAAAATAAATGCCGGTATTGAATTCTCATTATTCAACAAGGTACGTGTACAGGCAGATTATTTCCGCGAAGAGCGTAGTGGTATCTTCCTGCAACGTGCAGGACTACCTGCCATAGTTGGTGTCTCCACTATTCCTTATGTAAACATCGGAGAGACCTTGAACCAAGGTTTTGATGCTACGGTAGAATATACCCATCAAGTAAACAAAGACTTAATGTTGACCGCACGAGGCAATTTCACATTCAACAGAAATGAATTACTGAATAATGACGAGCCCGACTGGGAATATAAGTATCAAAATAAGATTGGCAAACCTTTCGGAAGCGGAAGTTCACTGCAACCATTTGGATTAGTTGCAATCGGCTTATTTGAAAGCCAAGAAGAAATAGACAACAGTCCTGTACAGAATTTTGGTGAATATCGTGTAGGTGACATCAAATATCAGGATATCAATGGTGATGGTCAGATTGACTCACAAGACCAGATAGCAATCGGTTACACCAATCTACCGGAAATCACCTATGGTTTTGGTGGTACGGCACAATACAAAAATTGGGACTTCAACATCTTCTTCCAAGGAGTAGCACGTACCAGTTTCTTCTTGAACGGCTCATCCATCCGTACACCTTTCTCATCAGGAAATATGGAGCGTGCAGCCATTAACGAAGATATATATGGTAACGTATGGATGTCCACCAACACTCCCGAACAAAATGCCAATGTTACCTATCCACGTCTGAGCATGGGTAGTGGTGGAGCAGGTGCTTCCAACAATAGCCAAGCATCCACATGGTGGCTACGAGACGGTTCATTCCTTCGCTTGAAGAGCGTAGAGATCGGATACTCATTGCCAAAATCTCTGTTGCAAAAGAGCTTTATCAAGAGTCTAAGATTCTATGCCGCAGGAAATAACCTTTTACAATTCAGTCCATTCAAATTATGGGATCCAGAAAAAGGTTCATCAGACGGTTCAGGATATCCGCTTAATCGAATGTTCTCTATCGGATTTAACGCAAATTTCTAAACATAGATAATATAAACACTTATGAAGATTAATTTTAAATCATTCTATATGCTATGCTTCGCTGCAAGTACTCTGACTTTAACTTCATGCGAAGACTTCCTAGACAGACAAGAAGATGAGATGCTCACTTTCGAGAAAATTTGGGAAAATCGGAATACGACCAAACAATATTGGTTAAATGCCATGTCATTTTTACCCAACTTTAATGGGGGATACATCGGGGACAATGAACCTTACCTAGGCGCATCAGATGAATGTACCATCGCTTACGACCGTCAATACCGTAACATCAATTTTGGCTCTTGGAATGCATCAACGGTACCCTATTACAGTATGGATAAATATTATAAAGGAATCCGTGAATGCAACATTTTAATGCAGAACGTTCATAAATGCAGTGACCCCATAGCTACGCAAAGAGATCTCGATCTATACTATTGGCAAGCCCGTTTTGCTCGCGCCTACTATTATTTTTTAATGATGTGCGATTACGGTCCTATATTCTTGTTAGGAGATGAACTACTAGATTTTTCAGCCTCAACAGAATCGCTTTACCGTCCACGTAACACATGGGAACAATGCGTAGACTACGTAGTCAGCGAAATGACAGAATGTGCCAATAGCAACGCAATCCAATCTTCCTACGAGGATTTGGAATATGGATTAGCAACCAAAGGAACTTGCCAAGCCGTTATTTCAAGACTGCTATTATACTCAGCACGTGACTTATTCAACGGCAACACACTTTATCGGAATGTAAAAAATCCGACGACCAGTGAATTTCCAGACTTGTCGGGCGCTGAGTTATTTCCCCAGCAATATGATGCAAACAAATGGTTGAAAGCCGCAGAAGCCGCTAAGGTGCTATTGGACAATCCTCAATATGAACTATATCGTGCGGGCAATGGCAATCCCTATGAAGATTATGTAGGTATCACCAATGTGAATTGGAACAGCGAACTCATTTGGACAGACCGCTACAATAACCGCTTCAGTTGGGGAGTAGGCACTGTGCCAACAGGTGTGGCAGGTACTGCTTATGGTGCAGTAGGCCCAACACAACAACAAGTAGACGCTTATGCCATGAGCAACGGTCGTTATCCAATTACCGGATATGATCTTAATGGAAATCCCATTGTGGATAGCCAATCAGGATATGACGCTGCCACAGAAATGCAGCTAAGTATATGGAACTATCCAGCTGCCGGCTGGAGTAAATTTGGGAATTACGATATTGAAGCGCCTAACATGTATAAAGATCGTGAACCACGCTTTTATGTGACTGTATTCTTTAGTGGAAACTACTGGCTGCATGACCAACAATCTACCATGATTTCTTTTGCCAAAGGAGCCAATGGAAACAAGAGTCACGACTATCCGAAATCGGGTTATCTGGTCAATCGTTTCTATGACCATCGTTTAAACTCAGCATCCGGAAACTGGGGTAACATTACTTTCCCCGTATTCCGCCTTGGCGAAATGTATTTGAACTTCATCGAATCCGTTTTGGAATGCAAAAAACGGGGAATTACTCTTCCTGGAGGATATGAACAATTAGCAATGGACAAATGGGCAGACCTGCGTGATCGTGCCGGCTTAGTTCCCATCACGGAAGTCTATCCCAATGCTACCACTGAAGAATTAATAGAACTTTGCCGCAAGGAACGTCGTGTCGAACTGGCTTTTGAACGTCATCGCTACTACGATACGCGTACGTGGATGATTGCTACAGAAACCGATGGTGGTCCCATGTATGGTATGAATACAGAATGCCCCATTGGCGACAATGCAGCCAACGTTACACCAGCTGATTTCTGGAAACGTACAGTTTTTGAAACACGCGTATTTAAAGACAACCATTATCTGTATCCATTCTCACAACGCGAATTGGACCGTAACAGAATGCTAACACAAAATTATGGATGGTAATATTGATACTAATAATCAAACAACGAATTCATATGAAAAAAAACATATTATTTGCGATTCTTGCCACCAGCTGTTTATTGACACATACTGCATGCGAAGATGGCAAAGACGAATACTTATCGGATTTCAGCACTATTCTTTATTTCAGAAATAGTGGAGAATTACCGTTAACAGTTTATAAAACTGGAGAAAATACAGACTACCAGCTTATTGTTAACAAGTCTGGTTCCACTTTAGGAGCAACAGCATCTATTGATGTCGGAATCATGAGTGATGCAAGCCTTGCTACATATAATGCTGCAGAAGGCGTAAACTATAAAGCATTACCAGGAACATGTTACACTTTCAGCAATGAAACTATAGAATTTGGAGCAGCAGATTTATATAAAACAGTAAATGTTTCATTGATAGCCGAACAAATTGAACAAAATAGTGGAACAGATGCAACCTACGTCATTCCATTTGAACTGTATAATGGCTCTGACTCCATTAATGCAGAAAAACGTTATGCATTTATTATACCCAGCGTTCAAACCCTCACTGTAGGTTTCGAGAACAGTGGCTTCATCTCCACAGACGACATTACAGACAGTGAAGGGACAACAACGATCACACAATCCATCCTAATGCCCATTGTAAGTCAATGGGATTTGGATTGTCAGGTTACAGTAGATGAAGGAATTCTGGACGAATATAACACTGCAAACAAGAAAAACTTAAAAATGGCTGCAGAAGATTCATATACAATAGAAATAACGCCCTTCCAAAATGGTTCTAACCATGCAACTGTAACGATAACTTTAGATAAGTCCAAATTAATATGGGGACAACAAGCCATACCATTGAAGATTTCTGGAACATCTAATCCCAATTTTGCAGTCGACGAGGCCAAATCGAGTTGCATCGTAGGTATTAACTATACAATTCCAAGAAGTGAATTGACCCAAATACCACTTTCCCTCGATATGCTATCTTCGAATGCTACAGTAAACGGAGATGGAACCGGGTTAGCTGGATTGTTCGATGGTAGAGGAAGCGGTCTCCATTGGCATTCTAACTATACCAGCTCTGTAATTGATGCAATTTATGGACATTACATTGATTTCAAATTGTCCAACCCAATCAATCATTTTGCATATAATTTCTGGACACGATTTGAGAATGCGAATGGTGCACCCACCAAAACAATAATCTATGCAGGAAATGATGGTAATACTTGGAAAGAAATAGGAGAGGTTGCAAACTCATTTACAACCGGTGATGAGGAATATGATTCAAATGTGTTCTCTTCAAGTGAATCTTTTACTTATATACGTTTTTCTGTAACTGAAAGTAATGCAGGAAATGTATGCACAGGACAATTCTGGAACTGTGGTGAAATGCAAATTTTTGGTAAATAACAATTCTTCTAACCTTTGAAAGGCAGAATAGCCTTTTATCATAATAAAATAAACAGATTTACTAAAAATGAGCGAAGGAGAGGAAATATATAATCAATTTCCTCTCCTTTTTCCACATTAAATGAACAAAGTATCCATTTTTTCATATCTTTGCCCTGTGCAGCTGTATTTTTTATTATCAACCCTTAAACCCCACTAAAAAACTATGAGAGTTCCATTCTTCCTGACAGTATGCCTATGTACAATGTTATGGTTTATTTCATGCAACAATGAAAAAGACCCCTCCATAGGTACCCCGCTTTTTTCAATTGAAGAACAATATCTACATCAAGACTTTGAACAAGAAGGAACATCTGTAGTCATTCCTGTTACAACAAATTTAAAAGCATCCGAATGGAGTGTAAAGTCAGACCAGACATGGTGTCTGGTTGATCAAGATCGTTCTTCTTCAAAAGTATCAGGAATCCTGGTCAGCATACAAGCCAGTGAAGAACCTGATATCCGAACAGCAACCATAACAGTAAACTCAAGTGTTGAAAATTATAGCATTCAAGTACGACAGTTGGGGTATGGTCCGGCTATCTTAATAAAACAAGATGTCCCAACCATACCTGCAACCGGAGGTCCATTAACAATAACCGTCACCTCCAACATTGAATATACAACAACCCTATCTGTAAATTGCGACTGGATACATGACGCCCCGGCGACCCGTGCATTAACAGACAAAAGTTATATTTATACAGTAGACCCTAACTCTCTATTCGAAGAACGAAGCGCCACTTTCACCTATACTGGAACGGAATATACGGATGTAGTAACTACGTGCACAGTAATTCAGGAAGCCAAAAGTGCCAACGTCAGTGATGTAACTGTAGAAAATGATATCAAGGTGACGCCCACCGGCGGAAAGGCCAGCGAACACCAGCCGGGCCAAGACATCGAAAACAGTTTTGACGGGAAGTTCGGAGCAGACGGACAGCCCTACCACTCCATCTGGAAGCAGCAGGCAGCTTTCCCCGTCACGCTGGAATACTTCTTCGACCAAAAGCCCGATATCGACTACATTATTTATCATACCCGTAGCGGAAACGGCAACTTCGGCGAGGTGGATATCTATACAGCCACAGAAAGCGAACCCGAATACCAGCTGCAAGGCAGCTACGACTTCAAGATGCAGAATGCGGCCAGCCGGGTAGACTTCAAGAGCACACTCTCCAAGGTGACCAAAGTGAAGTTCAGCGTCAAGTCGGGTCTGGGAGGCTTCGTCAGCTGCGATGAAATGGAATTCTATCAGAAAAACAACGAAAAGGTGCTGGACAAGCAGCTGCTCACCGTCTTTACTGACCTCACCTGTACCCAGGTAAAGGAAGACGCCACCAACGAGCAGATAAACGCCCTGCCTGCCTACTTCGCCTCGTTGGCCACCATGTTGCGCAACGACACCTACGACCCATGGGAAAAGGAATTCCGCATCCAGTCCTACCAGCCCTACAGCAACGTGGAAGAATGGGCCGAGAAGCTGATGACCAAACGCTACAGCAACCTGGACAACCCTACCGGCATCTACGTGGAAGCCGGCGACTCGGTAGTGATTCTCGTGGGCGACACGCACGGCAATTCCCTCTCCGTCCAGTGTATCGGTGAAGAAGAAACCAGCGACGGCAGCAAGAACTACGTACAGACAGCCGCCAGCGGCGAGACGCGTTTCCTGCAGGAAGGAGTCAACAAGGTGGGCTTCAGCCGCAAAGGCATGCTCTTCCTGATGTACACCGCCAACCTGACGGACGAGAACTCCCTCCCCATCACCGTCCACATTGCTCCCGGCAGCGGAAAAGTGAGCGGCTTCTTCGACCTGAAGACGCACCAGACCAACGAAAAGTACCAGGAGCTCATCGGCAAGGCCACCTACAAATACTTCTGCGTGCGCGGCGAACGCATCATGTTCTACTTCCACCGCGAGCAGATGAAGCAGGCCGTACCGACCGACATCCTGTCGGCCATCAATCTGTGGGACGACATCATCAGTTGGGAGCAGGAGCTGATGGGCATCGAAGACGTGCGTCCCTCGCAGGTCAACAACCATCTGTTCGCCATCTCGCCCGAAGGCAGCTACATGTGGGCCTCGGACTACCGCATCGCCTTCGTCTACACCTACCTGAACAACATCCTGCTGAAGGACAACGTCATGGCAGCCAAGGATAACGCCTGGGGACCGGCCCACGAGATAGGCCACATCCATCAGCAGGCCATCAACTGGCCCGGCTCCACCGAGTCGTCCAACAACCTCTTCTCCAACTACGTCCTCTACAAGCTGGGCAAGTACTGCTCGCGCGGCAGCGAGCTGAGCGCCCTGGCCACGGCCCGCTGCGAAAAGCACCAGGCCTGGTGGAACATGGGAAGCGCCACCCACCAGAACGAAGATACGGAGATACACATGCGCATGAACTGGCAGCTGTGGAACTACTACCACCGCTGTGGCTATAAGACCGACTTCTGGCAGACCCTCTTCAAGCTGCTGCGCGAAGACCGCATCGTGGAATCCGACCCCGGAGCCGCCCAGCTGAAGTTTGCCATGAAGGTCAGCCAGGCAGCCAACGAGAACCTGACAGACTTCTTCGAGATGTGGGGTTTCTTTGAGCCGGTGGACGCCACCATCGAACAATACGGCACGTGGAACTACCGCGTGACGGACACCATGATAAAGGAAGCCAAAGACTTCATGGCCAAGTTCCCCGCCCCGAAGCATGCCTTCTACTACCTGGAAGACCGCAAGAACGGCGATGTAGGCATCGGCAACTACAAAGTAGGCGATGTGGGCTACTACACACAGTTCCAGGACGACGTGAAGATTACCAAGGAAGTGGGCTACAGCCTCTCGGGCCAGCAGGTGAACGTCACCGACGGTGACCAAGCCGTAGCCTTCGAGGTAAGGAAAGACGGCAAATTGCTCTACTTCTCCAACTTCTTCCAGTTTACCGTACCATCGTCCATCTCACTGGAAGGAGCAGGCATCTATGCCGTCCAGGCCGACGGCAAGCGGATTGCGTGCACGGCCCGATAATATTCAGGTACTGCTCAAAAAAATTTCCCTAACTGGAGAAAAACATTTTTCCAATTAGGGAAATTTTCTTTTGCCTACTGCACCTCGTCCGGCCAGGGACAAGGCTTGCCCGTACTCTTGAACGTAGGACGTTGGGCATCGACCTTGCGCAGATACTGCCCCAGTTCCTTGGACAGGCGGCGTACGACGTCGGGATGCTCGGCTGCCACGTCGTGCTTCTCACCGATATCTTCGGGGATGTTGAACAGTTCCTTCTTGCCCGTATCGTAGTAATACACCAATTTCCACTCGTCCTTGCGGATGGCGCAGTCCAGATTGATGCCCGGTCCGTCATTGCCCCAGATGTTGGGGAAGTTCCACACCAGTGTACGTCCCTTCGAGGGGTCACCCGTACCCTTCAGCAACGGCACGAAGCTGACGCCGTCCAGCGGAGCCACCGTCTTGTAATCCTTCACGCCCGCCATCTCGAGCAGCGTCGGATAGAAGTCTTCAATCATCAGATACTTGTCGCAACGCGTGTCAGGCTGTACCACGCCCGGCCAGCTCACAATCATCGGCTCGCGGATACCGCCCTCGTAGAGCGAACCCTTGCCGCTGCGCAGAGGCGCGTTCTGGGTATGCACCTCGCCGTCGCGCCAGCCCGGTTCTGCAGCCAGACCGCCGTTGTCGCTCATGAAGATGACAATAGTGTTGTCGGCCTCACCGTTCTTTTCCAGCCAGTCCATCAAGTCACCCAGACTCTTGTCCATACCTTCGATGAGCGAAGCATAGGCAGCTTCCTTGTCGCTCAGCCCCTTGCGAACGTACTTGGGGAAGAAGCGCATGTCCTTGTCGATAGGCACATGGATGGCATAATGGGACATGTAGAGGTAGAAGGGCTGGTTGTACTTCTTGGCCTTGTCCAGCGCCTTGATGGCTTCGCGTGTCAGCGCTTCCGTGGCAAAGACACCTGTACCCCAATAATTCTCCAGTCCGGGAATGGACATCAGCGAATAGGCCTTTCCGTCGCGTGTGTGGCCGTAGTTCTGCTCGCTCAGGTAGGTGGCCAGTCCGCCGGCAGCATGGCCGGCAATATTCACTTCAAACCCCCAGTGGGTAGGATTCTCTCCCGGAGTGTCGATGGAACCCCAATGGGCTTTGCCGCAATGGATGGTGTGATAACCGCTCTGACGGAGCAGTTCGACGAAGGAAGTTCCTACGTAGGTATTGTTCGTACCCTCCACCTGACTGACACCATTGTAGTTCCAGTCGGGCAGCTCCACCGTATTGCTCTTGCGGTCGGTCTGCTTGTCGCGCTCCAGCGTCCAGTTGGTCACCCGATGGCGGGCATTGTTGGCTCCCGTAATGAGGCTGCACCGGGTAGCCGAACTGATGTTGCAGGCATACGCCTGAGTGAACATCATGCCCTGCTTGGCCAGCCGCTCCATATTAGGCGTCTCGTAGGCTTCGTTGTAAGGAGTCTTCTGGGTCCAGAAGGGCAGCGAGGTATCCTGCCATCCCATGTCATCTACCATAAAGAGAATAATGTTGGGACGTTTCTGCTCCTCGGCAACCGGTTGTTTCTTCGTCGCTCCCCACCCGTCGGTCATGGGTACCAACGGCGTCAGAGACAATGCTGTAAACAAATATTTATTCATAAATCAGAGTGTTTAGATAATGGGGTTAGTAGAATATGAAAGTTTAAAGTCAGGGCTGCTATTCCGCAGAATAAACACTGAAGTTTCGTATCTGCGGAGTATCTGTGCACTGCTCCACAACTACACGGAATGCCGTTGCCTCTACAGGGTCGAAACGTTCGATGCGCTTGTGTCCCACCGATGTTCCCCGGGCCACAGTGACCCACTTCCCGCCTGTACGGGCTTCCACCCGATAGGCACGGATGCGTTCGCCCTGCGCGATGTCCTCCTGCAGGATGTAATAGTTGGCCGTCTGTTTGCCTTTCAGGTCCAGCGACAGCTTCTTCGCCTTGCCGGAAGTCTGTGCCAGCGGTGTACCGAAACGGCGGGCAATCTCGTCACCCCATTCCTTCAGGCGCTTCACGTCACCCTCGGGTATCACTCCGTCGGGGTTGGGCGTCAGGCCTACAATCAGCGTAGCATTACGTCCCACCGACTTTTCGTACATGTCCATCAGGTTCTCCAGCGGATAGACAGCCTTGTCGTCGTCACCCGGTTCCCAGAACCATTCGTGGCGGCCGTTGTATCCGCGCAGAGGCGTGTCGGCCATGGCAGGCACCCAGTAACGGCCGTCAGCGTCGCCGTGGGCCAGCAGTTCGTTGTGGTTTCTCGCTCCTTCGTTCGCATTGCTGTGGCTGTAGGGATAAGGGAAACTCGACCAGCAGGGGTAGCCTACCGTACCGCTCTCCGACCCTCCCCAGCGGAAGTCCGCGCGGTTCACGTTGTGGTAGAACAGACATTCCGGCTGATATTTGGTCACGATGGGTTCTACGTCGGGTCCCAGTCCCTTCGGGTCGTCGGCACCGCCGTCAAACCAAATCATGAACAGGTCGCCGTAACGGGTACACAGTTCCGTCACCATCTTCTCGCACAGGCGCTTGTACCAGGCCTGGCGGTTGCGTGCAAACTCGCCGTCGCCCTCGGCCTTGAAGTTGTGGATACCCAACAAAGAGTTCCAGCGGATGCCGATATAGATACCCGGCTGGATGCCATACTTGCGGCAGGAATTTACAAAGTCGCGCACCACGTCGCCCTTGCCGTCGCGCCATTTCACCGCCTTCAGGCAGTAGGGATTCACGTCGCTCTGCCACAAGCCGAAACCCGTCTCATGGGTAGCGGTAAGCACGGCGAACTTCGCTCCGGCCGCCTTGGCTGCCTGTATCCACTGGTCCGTATCAAGCTGCGTGGGATTGAAGATATTATAATCCTCAACGGGATTGATGCGGTTGTTTCCCTGGCCGTATACCAGACCGTCGAACACATGCAGGTCGTAGTGGAACACAACACCTATTTCCGCCTCATGCCATTTCAGCTGATGAGGGGCAGGAACAGGGCCGGAGTTTTGCTGCGAATACATTGACAACGTTACCAGCAACGCGCTCAATAATCCTATTATTTTTTTCATAATCATTCTATTTTAATAATTATCATTTATTATGTCAATACCTATTTCTATATCCTTTCTTACTCGTCCTTGCCGCTCTGGTCACTGTTCTGCTTTTTATAAAAACTGATACGTTCATGCCAGGGTTTGTCTTCTAATGGGAATACATCGTGACTCTCCGCCCAAACATTCCATAAGTGTTCCAGTGACTGAACCTTTTCCGGATAACTGGCAGAAAGATCAACTTGTTCAAATGGATCTGTGGTCAGATTTATCAGTTCCCAAGGAGAGTTCCGGTCATTGCGCACCAATTTCCAATTATCGGAAATGACAGCACACGAACTCTGATGTTCAAAATACAAAGTACGTTCCTTCAATCCATCGCCCTTCAATGCAGGCAACAGACTTATGCCAGGCAAATCGGAATGTCCGAACTTATCAGATGGATAGACTGCTGAAGCCAAATTCATGCATGTAGGCAGTAAATCGATAACATGGGCTGCCTGATTGCAAAATCCGCCTTTATCCAGATTCTTTTCAGCATCGCCAAAAGTTAGAATAAAAGGAGTACTTGTACCGCCCTGATAGCACCACTGCTTATAACTGCGGTAAGGTGTATTGGACAAATCGGCCATCAGTTTCCCCAAATATCCACCTTCCAATGTGGCCCCATTATCACTCAAGAACATAAAGACTGTATTTTCCAGATTCCCTTTTTTACGGAAAGCATCTACAATATGTCCCACTCCGTCGTCCATAATCTCGATCATGGCCGCATAAGTTGCCATGTCTTCAATCCATTTCTGACGCTGTTCCTCTGTCAAATCTTCCCATGCAGGACGCTTACCACCGAATTCTTTATCATAAACAGGCAATTCCATATCCGTAGGTACAAGTCCCATGGCTTTTTGTTTCTCAAATCGCTGCTTCCGCAACACGTCATACCCCACTTTGTAACGGTCGCGGCATTTTTCCACTCTATCAGCCGGAGCCTGAAGCGGAAGATGCGGGGCATAGTAGGCTACATACAGAAACATCGGCGTATCTGCCGGATGTTGGCGGACAAAACTTGCAGCCGAATCGGAGATGGCTGTCGTATAATAATAATCATCGGGAAACTCTGTAACAAGTTCCATGTCATTGTAAACAGGTTTGGGCTTATAATAACTTCCTCCTCCCGTCAAACAGCCATAATAACGGTCGAATCCCCGCTGAGTGGGGAAACTGCCATTAGGCGCATAGAAAGCCCCGTCTACCGTCACATGCCACTTTCCGCACATATACGTTCCGTATCCATTAGCTTTCATCACTTCTGCAACAGTAGGATATTCCTTCGAAATCTGCCCTCTATAACCAGGCCGATGCTCATCCACTGCAGTCATCCATCCCATACCGACCTCGTGCTGATAACGCCCCGTCAAGAGAGAAGCACGGGTAGGACAACTTCTCCCCGTATTCTTGAATTCTGCAAAACGTACACCTTCACGAGCTAGGCTGTCCAGATGAGGGGTCTGTATCTCGCTCCCGTAACAGCCTATATCCGAAAAGCCCATATCATCGCACAAGATCAATACGATATTAGGAGAAGAAGTCGGCTGAGCCGTAATATAAGCGGCATATAAAGTAAATGCCCATGAAACACACATATACCGTTTCATAATTACAATTCTTTAAATGAGACCTAGTATACTTACACCTAAAATTCTTTCTCAATCGCAAAAAAGTAGCAAAGTTTAGGCAAGCACAAATAAAATGTAGTTATATTTATACTAAAAAAGGTGTGCCAAAGATAGAAAGATAAGCTTAATCCCTGGCACACCTAACTTATAAATTATTCAGAAAAGTCTAATCTTTACTGAAGGGCATAAGCACCGGCTTCAACAGGCCATCCTGGGTTCTGATATACTACAGAAGTAGAGACATCACCACCTTCTTCAGGAGTTGACATACGGAATACATCGTAGGAAATCGGAGACAAATAATTGGCCTCTTCGAAACAATAACCATTGTTCTCAATTACATAATCATTCTTGGCCTGCGGACGCAAATACTTGCTGACAGATGCATCATTGGGTGCCGTATATGTCTGTTTACAAGCCTTACAAGCATTCTCAAATTCGGTATGGAATTCATCCCAATAGTTCATACCTTCCACCCAATAATTCTGCATCATGTCCAAAGAACGCCAACGATACAAATCTGCCCTACGCATACCCTCAGCAATAAACTCGCTACGACGCTCACGACGGATGTTGTAGAGCGTAGCATCTACAAGCTGAGTACCGGAATAGCGTGCCAAGTCGATTTCCTTAGTCAAATCAGTGGCAGCAATTGTCTTCTTGTAGTCAGTATCCACACCGGCACGACGACGCAAAGCTTTCCAATACTTGTCGCACGTGTCGTCCAGATTGCCATGACGCAGGTAGTAGGCCTCGATATAGTTCAGATAAGCCTCAGCTGCACGGAAAATAGGCAAGGCCAAAGGATAAGCACTATTGTAAATCACATCATTGTCTATCCAACCTTTGCGAGGAATGTAACCAGTACTGGTTACACGAATACCACCAGCTGCTGATGTCAATCCAGGAAGTTGGAACATGATATCCTTACCGTTGATAGTCATAATCTTGTCACCGGGCTTTCCAACGGAAGTTACCAGACGCAAGTCGCGGTCGGCCATCGTGCTCACCAGACTCTTGTCTCCCTGATAATTGGACCCTGCAGCATAAATGGGCAAACCATTGCTCATCAAATAACTGTCAACCAGTGAACGGGTAAAACCAGTACCGTCTCCATGAACAAAGATAAATGTACCTTCTTCTGTATCTATGGATCCATAACCGTGTGTTGCTCCAACCACTTGGTTCTGTACCTTGGCCTCCTCACTATACATGCGCCACAACAAAACTTCATCACGTTGGTTTGAAAGATCTGTCTTGTTGTACAGGCCAGCATAATCGTCCATCAAAGTAGAGGCATCGCCCACCAGTTTGGCAGACTCAATGGCCTGGTCCAAGAAGAAATTCAATTCTGCCGTCATGTCGGTATTGAAAGAAGCAGCATCGCCCGGCCATCCCGGTCCACCCGGTACACGTGCCGTTCCAGCATGATACTTCTCCCAAGTAGCTTCGTACAAGGCCACACGGGACTTGAACAGCAAGGCACACTCACGGTTCAGACGATGAGCTGTAAAGTTATTCGACTTGGGATACAGACGTGCAATTGCCTCATCCAAATCTGACAAGATGAAACGGGCTACCTCATTACGGGGCTTACGCTTGTTAGCCTCCACATTGGCTGCATAATCACCATCGGTCAAGACTTCAGTCACAATGGGGAAGTCACCATAAGTCTTCAAGAGACTGAAGTAAACATAGGCACGGAAGAAATACATCTCACCGATGTAGTGCTTCACATTATCATCATTGCTCAACGTACCGTTTTCAAGATTCTCGGCAGTGCGCTGCAAGAAGAGATTACAAGTACGGATGGTACTGAAACTACCATAGCTGCCACTGGACGGTACCTGAACGCGCTGCGGCAGGAAGTTGTCCACTTGGCTGACAGCTGTCATGTCGTCACTGTTGTTGTCCGTCGTAAAATATCCGAAGGTACCTGTACCCGTACCGTGGTCGGGCAGCAAGCCGTACATGTTATTACAATAAGGCTCCAGCTGATTTTCGGCCGTGAAGAAGTTACCGTCCACATTGTCCGAAATAGGGGTTTTATCCAAAAAGTCTGCACAGGAAGTACCCATCAGCAAGGCTGCAGAAAATAAGAATATATATTTCAATTTCATAATTATAAATGCTTTTATAGGTTACAATGTTACATTAATACCACAAGAGAGTGTACGGCTCAACGGATAAGTCATACCGTTCTGATACAAGGCTTCGGGGTCGAAGTTCTTGTTGATGGCAGTACCGGTCCACAGGTTGTCACCCGAGAAGAATACTCTGACGCGTTCCAAACCGGCCTTGCTGGTCCATGTCTTAGGCAATGTATAACCAATCTGCAAATTCTTCAGACGAATGTAGGCTGCATTCTGCAGGAACTGCGACTGACTCTGACGGTTCTGGTTGGAGGTCCAGAGAGGACGCGGATAATAAGCGTCTGTATTGGCGCCCAAGGGGTCACCTTCCGGACGGAAGAAGTCCCAGTGCTCCTTATATCCCGTCGAAGACCATGCATCACCATTTACACCCCAGAATATCATACCACTCAACAGATAATCACGTTTGGCTACACCCTGGAAGAAAACGCTCAGGTCAAAGCCCTTCCATTCTGCACCGATGTTCAATCCGAAACGATAACGTGCCGTGCTGTTACCAATCACCTTGCGGTCGCCCGGATTGTCTACCGTATTTTCACCGTTGGTAATCTTACCGTCGCCATCCAGGTCGGCATACATCATGTCACCGGCTTTCCAGCCCGAAGGTGCCAGACTGATGCCCGGAATTGTGTTCTGGTTCACTTTTTCCAGATGCGCAGCCATTTCTTCATCGGTCTTGGCCATACCTACAGATTCATACCCCCAAATCTGTCCCAGTTCCTGTCCTTCATAATAAGTGCTCAGGCTCTTGCTGGCATTGGGATATTCGGTTACATGTGTACGCGAGTCGGAAAGGTTGAAGGCAACATTGTAGTTGAAATCACCGATGCGGTCCTGCCAGTTCAGCTGAAGTTCCCAACCTTTGGTACGCAAAGACGTATTGTTGCGGCTCGGTGCCGATGCACCTACAATCGGAGAGATTTCCTGTGCGGGACCTACCATGTCCTTGGTATCGCGGATGAAGTAGTTGAAGTAACCGCTCAGGCGATTGTTGAAGGCTCCGAAGTCCACACCATAGTTGTAGCTATAAACGCGCTCCCAAGTCAGAAGCGAACTTACCAGTCCGGGAGCACCTGCGATATTCGATTTGCTGTCAGTGGTAAGCAACCAACGGCCACCGGCATCGGGGCTACCTACGGTTACATTCTGAATGGCATACGTAGGATAATAGGAGTTGGTGTTCTGGTTACCGAGGCTACCATAAGAGAAGCGGGGCTTCAACGTGTTGACCCACTCGGACAGCGGTTCCCAGAAGGATTCGCGGGCAATGTTCCAACCTACCGATACAGAGGGGAAAGTAGCCCAACGCTGGTCGGCGCGGAAACGGGAAGAACCGTCACGACGGATGTTGAACTCGAACAGATAGCGTCCGTCAAAGTCGTAGTTCACACGGCCGAAGTAGCCCAAAGAAGACCATTCGCCGCGATAGGCACCGTTGCTCTGCGTTCCCGTAGAGGTATTGACGTCAGGATTGCTGTCGCTCATCACGTCCGAACGCTTGGCCCACACGTTGTTATACCGATAGCTTTCGCTGTTCATACCGACCATTACCTTCAGATTGTGTTTCTCCAGGAAATTGAGGCTGTAGTCAGCATAAGCCGACGAAGTGATCATTGAGCTGCGCTGCTGTTCGCTGTAAGCCCATGTCTTGCCGGCAGCCAGGTCGGCATCACCACCCAGCCACTGTTCGGGTACCGGATTGTTATCCTTGTCATACAGATAGACACGTGCCACATTATAAAGATGTTCGTAGCTGCCGGTACGGATGGCCAGATCGCCGTGAATCGTCAGTCCCTTTACCGGAGTCAAAATCAGGCTTCCCTGTGTAAAGTACGTATCGTTCTGTGTATTGGAACGACCGCCCGACGTCAGCTGCATCAGCTTCGGGTTACGGGTATAGTGTCCGTTGTTATCGTAAAGCGGCATGTTGGGATGCAACTTGGTCGTTTCGGAAAAGAAACGGTCGCCATACAGTTTCAGGAAGGTAGGCATACCGATGTCTTCACGGATGAAACGGCTGTTGAATTCCAGACGCATCCACTTGGTAATCTCGGCACTGATGCGGGCACTGGCATTGTAACGCTTCTTGTTATCGTCCGCATAGTTCATCTGGCCGTCCTGGTCGAGGAAGGCACCCGATACATAATATTGTACTTTCTCGTTACCACCTGACAAACTCAAATTATGCTCCTGACCGAAAGCGGTCTTGTCGATGAAGTTACGGGGCCAGTTCTGGTTATCATTCGAATTTGTATTGAATGCAAAGCAGTTACCATTCTGGCTCAATGAAGGATCGGCCGTTGTCGTGATTTCACCACGCATAAATTGCTGGATACGCTCCATCGTAATGTCCGAGAAGAAGTGAGCTGCACCGCTGCCAAGATTGTCGATAGCACGGTTGAAATATTGAGCAAAAGTATAGGCATCCAACATATCGGGGATGTTGGTCGGACGAGACCAACGCAAGTTGTTGGAGTAAGAAATGCTCGTCTTACCCTGCTTACCTTTCTTGGTAGTTACCAAAATCACACCGAAAGGAGCACGAGAACCATAGATAGCAGCCGAAGCGGCATCCATCAATACAGAAATGTTGTCGATATCCTGCGGATTCAATTGGTTGATGTCACCGGCCACACCGTCAATCAAGACAAGAGGTGAAGCGCTGGAACCAGTACCCAAGTTACCCGTACCACGGATATTGAAAGAAGGATTGGCATCCAGCTTACCACCGGCATCAGGCATACTGACATTCAGACCGGGAACAACACCCTGCAGGGCCTGACCTACGGAGGTTACCGGACGAGATTCCAGTTTCTTATTGTCCACCGAAGCCACGGCACCGGTCAGGTTTACTTTCTTCTGTGTACCGAAACCTACGACCACCACTTCGTCGAGCATCTGGTTGTCTTCTTCCAGCTTGATGGAATAGGAAGTCTGCGAAGGATTGATTTTCACTTCCACATCTTTATATCCGATGTAAGAAATGGTCAGAACTCCGTCCGAAGGCACGTCCTTCATGTTGAACACACCGTTCAGGTCGGTGATGACGCCATTGGAAGTACCTTTGACAAGTACGCTGGCACCGATGATGGGCTCGTCCTGTCTGTCTGTGACTTTACCTGTAATACTGAGATGCTGGGCGTACGCGAAGAAACAGCTCCAAAGCATCAGAAAAAAAATAAGGCTTTTTTTCATGTTTTTCCTTAATTTTAAAGTTAAACAACGGTTTATTACTCTGCTGCAAATATAGACAATCGGCCACTGAAAGACCCTGCACGAACGTTTCATTCAACATACACGTTTAATACATCCTTAACTTTTCTTGCACTTTTGCAGCATTTTACAAGGTTTCATGTAGTCTTTGTGGCTACAGTCAAGAAAAAAAGAGGCCGAAAGGGAAAGATGCGACACGGTGCTTTCTGAGCTTCTGACACAGTGCTTCGTCAAGGTGTCATGAAGTGCTTTCTGAGGGTGTAACGAAGCACTGTGTGAGGAGGTGACACGGTGCTTCGTCAGAGGGTCAGGAAGCACTGCATGAGAGAGGGACGGAAACAGGCATCAAAGGCCTCCGAAGCTGCCGGGGTGTTCCATGTAAAATAATATAACCTCGGCACGGCAAGAGCGGCACATTTTCTATCAGACAGGCTTCACACAGAGGAAGCGAATGTTTCAAACATAAAGGCCTTGGGTTTCAAACATAAGCTCCCTATGTTTGAAACCTACAGGCGTCGGGGTTCAAACCTCCTTTTCCTTCCACTTCCGACAGGAGAAGAAAGCAAAGCCAATTTGTATAATATCATAACCATGTTTCCCTATAAGAAAATGTAAACGACAGTAAAGGGCCTGAGAAAGACACAGCCTCTTTTTTTGCATTTCATTTCGATAAATAAGTTTTTTTTTATTTCTTTGTATAGCCTAATCAGAAATGAAGCATGAACCTTAAGTATCTATATATACTACTGACCACCTGCCTGTGCCTCTGCGTGCAGCTGCCCTGCCACGCTTTCTTTGAAAAGGACCTCCACCTGCTGACCATGAAAAACGGCCTGTCGGACAACACCATCCAAGCCATCTGCAAAGATCGCAACGGGTTCATCTGGCTCAGCACACGCGATGCCCTGAACCGCTACGACGGCAAGCAAGTGAAAGTCTTCCTCTTCGACAACACTGGTGCCAACCTTTCCGACCTGAAGGAAATATCGGACGGCCTCCTGTGCTTTGAAAGCCGGGGCTACCTCCATGCCTTCGACCTGCGCGGCGAACGCTTCGTGCCCATACGGACGAAAGATGAAAAAGAAATCCAAGCGATTGCCACCGCACCCGTGAACGACTCCATCCTCTGGATGATGAACAACCACGAGCTGATGCTGGCTCAAAAAACAAACCGTCCACAGAATGATACCATCACTTTCCGCATCCTGAAACGCTTTGAGCCCGGCAAGCAGGAGGGCAGCCTGCTGGCCAAGTTGTCACTCTCTCCCGACAAACGCTACCTCTGCATAGCCGATACGTATGGCCGCATCATTAGGGCCGACACGGAACGGATGGACGGCTTCCAGCCCGTAAACGGCACCGGCTTCGGAAGGCCAATCCAAATCAACCATCTCCTCTACGACGAGGATGGGAACATTTGGATGACCACCCTCACCCACGGCCTTGTACGCCACAACACACGGACAGGACGTACCACCCGAATGACCTACCACAACAAGTATACGGCCAACCAGCTGTCGCACACCGATGCGTTCGAAGTGGTACACCTTGAAAAAAACCGGTACCTGGCCGCCACGTGGAATGGCTATACCCTCATCAGCCTGAACAAGAACAATCCGGACGAAATGACGGGACAGGTATTCAACAACACCACCTCTTACGTGTTCCGCGACATCGAGACACGCATGGTTGCCGCCTACTACGACCCGCAAGGCATCCTGTGGATAGGGACGGACGGAGGAGGAGCCATCTGGTCGGACCTGCGGGAACAGTTCTACAACCGCTATTACCAGGACCGGCACAACGAAATCTGCTCCATGCTGGGCGACGACGAAGGCTACCTGTGGCTCACGACCTTCCATCGGGGCATTCTGCGCAGCCGCACTCCCTTCCATTCGGACGAGCCGTTGGATTTTGCCCCGGCCGGCACTTCCGAAGTACAGCAACGGCACACGGTGCTGAGCAGTACCCGGGACCGGGAAGGAAACCTGTGGTTCGGGAATGCGGACGGCACCCTGACCCGATATGACGCACGAAGAAAGAAATTCCAGATTATAAAACTGACCGACGGCTCCACTCCGGTCGAAGGCGCATCGGTATGGAGCCTGCTGGCCGACAGCCGGGGAACCATCTGGGCAGGGACACAGGCCGGACTTTTCGGCGTCGATCCCGCCACGACAACATCCCGACAAATACACTTTACAGACCCGGAAGGGAAGACGCTTCCCGCTCCCTATATCCGCGCACTGGCCGAAACAGCCGACCACCACCTCTGGCTGGGCACCACTACGGGGCTCTACCGATACGACTGTCAGGAAGAACGGCTGGAAACAGGATATGAAAAAGCAGCCGGCATTTCCGACCCTTCCATCCGCTCCCTCCACGCTGCCGGCAACGGACTGCTGTATGTGGGCTATATGAACAGGCTGGCCGTCCTCTCGCCCGTGGAAAACCGCATCGTGCAAACCTACGGCACCCAGGACGGGCTGTGCAACGACTTCGTGGGCTGCATCACCGAAGACGAAAAGGGAAACATCTGGATCGGCTCCAACTCGGGCATCTCGCGTTACGACAGCCGCCAGCACCTGTTCTACAACTACTACGTGTCGGGCAGCAACCGTTCGGCCCTCTACTGGAAGCACACCCTGTTCTGGGGGAACAACAAGAACCTGACTTACTTCAAGCCCGACAAGACAGACCGGTTCGAAGTACCGAAGAAGGTCCTGATAACCGGACTCGAGGTCAACAACAGCCCCGTAGACATCGGCCGGCCGGTCAACGGACAAACCATCCTGCCCTATGGCATCTCCTACCTGTCGGACATCCGGCTGAGCTACAAGAACCGCGACTTTTCCCTCAACTTCAGCGACCTTTCCTACTCGGACGAACAGCAGATGTATGCCTACCGCCTGTACCCCTACCAGCAGGAATGGATCTACACGCAAGGAGAGGAAAAGGTGTCCTACACCAACCTGAAGCACGGCGACTACATTTTCGAAATCAAGAACATCCACCCCAACAAGACCTCGGACCAGATTACCCGCCTGCACATCGCCATCGACCCTCATTGGAGCAACAGTGCCTGGTTCCGCCTGTGCATCTTCCTCGCCGCAGCCCTGGTCCTGTGGTATGTCTGGAGGCGCATCCGCATGAGGGCCAAACGGCTGGAACACGAAATGCAGCTGGAGCATGAAGTGTTCACCGCCAAAGTGGAACGCGACAAGGAAAAGCAACTGCGCCTGGAACGCGAACGCTTCTTCACCGAAATAGCCCACGAACTGCGCACGCCGCTGACCCTGATTCTGGCCCCGCTCCAGGAATTGCTCCACACCGACGGCCTGTCACCCCAGGCCCGGCGCCAGCTGCAGACGGCCTTCGACAACAGCCGGTCGCTGCATGCCCAGATGGACCAACTGCTGTTCTTGCAGAAGATAGAGGCCAACATGGTCCGGCTCAAAGTGGCGGAAACAGACATCAACCGGCTGGCCTCAGACGTATGCGAACCTTTCAAGGCCATGGCCGAGAAAGGCCATTACCAGTTCAGCATCCACCTCCTGCCCGAACCGCTCCTGCTGTGGGTCGATGCGGAGAAGATGGCCACTGCCATACGTAACCTGCTGTCAAACGCCTTCAAGTACACCCAGCCACAGGGCACTGTGGAACTGATTTTGGGAAGAACCGTCATCGACGGACATCCCTTCTGCAACATTACCGTCAGCGACACAGGTGCAGGCATCCCGCAGGAAGTGAAGGAGCACCTGTTCGAACCTTTCACCACGGGAGTAAATACTCCTGTCCACTCCACCCAGACGGGCATCGGCATGCGCATCGTGAAAAACATCGCCGACCTGCACCACGGCTACATCCGGACGGCCGACCATCCCGGACACGGCACCATCATCAGCCTCTACATACCCGAAGGAAACGGCCACTTCGACACCGCCGGCGAGAAGGTGACCTTCGTAGGCGTCTCCAAGCCCGCAGCTCCCCACCCCGCCGTGCAACCGCCATCCGAAACGGCCGACGATGCAACCCGCCACCGCCTGCTCATCGTGGAAGACAACGCCGACATCCGGCAATACATAGCCAACCTGTTCGAAGGAGAATGCACGACCTACGAAGCGGCCAACGGCGAGGAAGGCATCAACCGGGCGGAGGAAATACAGCCCGACCTCATCATCTGCGACGTCATGATGCCCGTCAAGGACGGTCTGGAATGCTGCCGCGAACTGAAAGAATCGCCCCGGACGGCTTCCATCCCCATCCTGATGCTCACCGCCAAGTCCGAAGACTCGGACGTCATCCAGGCCCTGGGCATCGGTGCCGACGACTACATGATGAAACCCTTCAACCCCGAAATGCTCCAGACGAGAGTGCGGAGCCTGATACGCCAGCGCGAACGGCTGAAGCGGCTGTATGCCGGCACGTTGCGGCTGAAAACCGAAGAAACCGAAGAGGGGAAGAAGGAAACGGAAGACTACTTCATCCGCCAGGTGATACAGGTAATCGAAGCCAACCTGGCCGACGAGAACTTCAACGTCAAGATGCTGGCCGACCAGCTCCACATGAGCCAGCCGACCCTCTACCGCAAAATCAAACAGCGGAGCGAACTGGCAGCCATCGACATGATCCGCAGCGTACGCATGAGCAAAGCCGCCTCGCTGATTCTGGAAAACCGGTACAGCATGCAGGAGATTGCCGAGATGGTGGGTTACAACGACACACGCACCCTGCGGAAACACTTCGTGGCACAATTCGGCGTGTCGCCCTCCAAGTACAGCGAGCAGAACGCGGAAGAGTGAACGGGGTCAGTCCGCCGCCCCGATGTAGCGGCTGTAGCGGCCGAAGAAACGACGGAAAGCCCCCCAGCGCATCAGCCCCTGTTCGAACAGCAGAATGCCCAGCAAGGCACAGCAGATGCCCAGCGACACGTCGATGAGATAGTGATGGCCGGAATAGACGGCCGTCCACCAGATGCCCACCATGATAAAGGCAAAGACAGCGATGATCCAGCGGCGGCAACGGCCCATGACGGCATAGGCCAAGGCCACGACCATGTAGGCGGCATGCAGGGACGGAACGGCGGCAAAGACATTGGCGTTGCGCCCGTAGATGCCTTCGAAGACCGTAATGCCCAGCAACTCGTCGAAACGTCCCAGGCCGGCCACATTGCCCGGCGTGGAGAGATCCGGCTCAAAGCCATAGTTCATGGCGTACCAGGGCGGAGCGGCCGGATGGATGTAATAGCCGGCAAAGCCTATCAGATTGACCAGCAGGAATACCATCGCAAAACGCAGGTAGAGGCTGCGGCGCCCCTTGAAGTAAAGCCAAAGGCCGAAAGCGATGGGCACCGGCACCCAGCAGAGGTAGAAGATACCGGCCATGAAATCGGCCGCACTGCAATGGTGGAGGGCGAAATATTCGCAGGGTATCAGTGTCTGTCCGCCTGCCTGGATGCCGAACAGCGACTTCTCGGCTTCGTAAAGGCCGCGGACGTCAATGGGGTTAACTTCATAATTGGGCCACACGCGCATCCAGTCGTAGGACACGCCGAATATGATAAAGGGCAGCAGGGCCACAGCCAGCTTGCGGGTGGTTCTTCCCGCAAAAAACAGCAGCAGAAACAGCCCCACCAGCAAGAAATGCTCGGGACGGATGCCCACAAACACGCCCGTCAGCACCAGGAACAGGGCTGACACTACAAGAACCGGCAGGGACTCACCTGCCGGCGGCAAAACGTTCTGTTTCATCCGATTATTGCTTCTTCAACAGTTTATGACAATGGTTGATACGGACAAAGGCAGTCCAGTTGGCCAACACGGCTATCACAGCCAACGGAGCAATCAGGATGTACACGCTGTCGAAAGCCGTGCAGTCCTGGAAGACACCGCAGAAGATGGCACCCAGAGCCGTCAGCACGACACGCTCGGGACGCTGCATCAGGCCCACCTTGCAATCCAGGTCCAGACCCTCGGCACGGGCACGCACATAGCTCACCATCAACGAGCCGACCAGAGCGACAGCCGTAATGATGCTCCCCCAGAAATATCCCTGAAAGAGCAGGAAATAGAGAATGCCGAAAAGGGTGAAAAGTTCGCTGTAGCGGTCGAGCACGGAGTCGTAGAGGGCACCGAAAGTGGACGACATGCCTCCCACCCGGGCCACACGCCCGTCCATCATGTCGAACAGGCCGGCAAACAGCACAATGCCGCCCGCCCATCCGGCAAGCGTCAGCGCCAGTTCCTCGCCGGCCCAACCGGCATATACAAACACAACGGCCGCCACGATGTTCAGCACCAGGCCGGTGGTCGTAACGAAGTTCGGGGTAATCCCCACCCGGATCATGCCCTGCACGACGGGATTGATAATCTTGTAAATCAGTTGTTGTAAGTAGTCTCTGTAAGTCATATCTATTCTCTTTTTTTGTTTTTCAACACATATCTCCAGATTTTCCTTATATTATGATTCCGATAAACGAACACACGCTGCATGTGGTAGTTCCAGAACAGAGCCACAACCACCGCAACAATAATTTTTGCCAGGATGAACACGTTGTCCACATAATAGCCCAGCAGGCTGTTGACCCACGTCATGCCTGTCAGCCACTCGGTCAGGGCAAACGTGCCCCACGTGTTCAGCAAGATACTCCCTCCCCAAACGACAATGTATTTCAGCGCCACATGCACCTTCTTGCAATCTTCGGAATGGAATACCCACCGGTAATTGATGGCACAGTTCACCACCCCTCCCATTACCGAGCCCAGAAACGTGGCATACAGATAAAAGACATCGAACAGCTTGAACAACAGGATGGTCACCAGAAAGTCGACGAAACTGGCAAACTGGGCGGAAAGCTGGGCCTTGAAAAACACCCACACCACACGACGCCAGCCGACAAACCAGTCTTTCCCTCTCAATTGGCCAACCATCTTACTGCAATCAAAAGAATGAAACCATAGATGCCGGACAGGATATCGTCCATCATCACTCCGATACCTCCCGGAAGGCTCTCCATCCGGCGAATGCCCAAAGGCTTGAAGATATCGAACAGGCGGAACAGGACAAAGGCCGCCAATCCGTATCCGATGTGTCCGGCCGGAGCGGCCAGCAACGTAATCCAGACACCCACCATCTCGTCGACCACCACCCGAGACGGGTCTTCACCCCATACCGGTTCCAGACGGTCGGCAGCCCACACACCGGCCACCGTAAAGACCAAAATCAACGCGACCGTGACCCACAACAGCGTGAGCCCCGTCAGGAAGAACGACAGGAAAAACCATATCAAGGCTGCCAGCAACGCACCTGCCGTGCCGGGAGCCACCGGTGAAAAGCCCGAACCGAAGCCCGTGCCTATCAACATGGGAAGAAAAGGCGGTCTACTATTCATCATTATTTTTATGTCACACAAAAGAGGGTGTACACTCTTCATCATCGTGTACATCCTCTTTTTTCATGCATTTTTTCTCTTCTCAATCGAGATAACTCGGTTCCTTCTCGCCGATCATCGCCCGGAGCGTCTGCTTCACCATGCGCCATTGCTGGAACAGGTCGTGAACAGGCTCATGCTCGAAGTCGTGCATCGGACTCTTGCAGAAGAACGACAGCCAAGTCTGGATGCCGCACATCCCGGCACGCAGAGCCAGGTCGCTGAACAACACCAGGTCGAGCGCAATGGGCGCGGCCAGGATAGAGTCACGACACAGGAAGTTGACCTTAATCTCCATGGGATAACCCATCCATCCGAAGATGTCGATGTTGTCCCACGCTTCCTTGTTGTCCTTTCGGGGCGGATAGTAGTTGATGCGCACCTTGTGGTAAACATTGCCATACAAGTCGGGGAATTTCTCCGGCTCGAAGATGTTGTCGATAACCGACAGCTTGCTGACCTCCTTCGTCTTGAAGTTCTCGGGCTGGTCGAGCACCTCGCCGTCGCGGTTGCCCAGGATGTTGGTCGAGAACCAGCCGCTCACGCCCAGCATACGTGTCTTGAACATCGGCGCAAGCACGGTCTTCATCAACGTCTGTCCGCTCTTGAAGTCCTTTCCGGCAATGGGCACATTCATCTTTTTGGAGAATTCCCACATGGCCGGCGTATCCACACACAGATTGGGCGCGCCCATCACGAAGGGAGCCCCTTCGGCAATGGCTGCATAGGCATAGCACATACTCGGCGAAACAACTTCCGTATTGTTCTCCTTCATGGCCTTCTCCAGCGCCTCCAATGACATGTGCTCATCGGACAACGGAACAAAAATCTCCGTACTGGCTGCCCACAGGACAACCATACGGTCACAATGGTTAGCCGCCTTGAACTGGCGGATGTCCTCACGCAACTGCTCTACCATGTCCCAGCGGGTAGCCGCATTCTTGACGTGCGTACCATTCAGACGTTTGGCGAAATTGTGGTCGAAGGCGGCAGTCATCGGCTGGATGGCCTGCAACTCGTCCTTCACCAGATTCAGGTCTTTCTCCTTCAACACCTCCGCATACAACGCGGCTTCGTAAGCATTGTCGGGGAAAATGTCCCAACCGCCAAACACTACATCACTCAAATCGGCCAACGGAACAATGTCTTTAATCAAATGCTCCTTACCGTCTTGTGTCTTCATGGTAGCCATTTGCGTAATCGAACCGATGGGCTTAGCCAGTCCCTTGCGGGCAGCCAATACACCGGTTATCATCGTGGTAGCCACCGCACCACCTACTCCTACGACCAGAACTCCCAGATGTCCGGTAGCAGGATTTACGTTTTCTTTCATCTCTATTCTCTTTTTTATATTAAAAAATTGCTCAAAATTAGGGCATTTAATTGATTTATCACTACTTTTTTTATCGCTTTTATTGTTCCGTTAGTAAGATTTAAGTTAAAAGGTCATGTGCAGGCTGATTCGGAGTCCGCTCCGGTCTATGCCCGGCAAATCTCTATAAGTCAGACGCCATACATAGTCCAGCCGAAGCACCTTTAAAATATTTTCAACGCCGACACCCACCTCTACATAAGGCTTCCTGCCCATCGCCGTACTGCCGGACGGAAACTGGAACAGCCCCTCGGAAAGAGACGGGTTGTTGCGGTCGCTCAAATTGCCGAACAGGCCACGACAGGAGATCACTTCCCTCCACTTCAGTTTTTTCAACAAGGGAATGCGGTTGAACACAAAACCGTTCAAATAGTATGTCACGTCCCAGGAAGCATATTCGTCATTCAGGAACTCCATCGCATTCATCAGGCTGTAGGACTCGGGCTGGATGGTGTAGGACAAGTTGGCATTCGGGATAATCAGCAGGGGGAAAGGCACCTTGTTCCACACCTTGCCCGCCTTCAGGATGACATCGGTATAGCCGAAAGCCGAAAACCAGAAACGCTTCTGGAAGCCGGCCTCCGTATAATGATAGGTATAGTCTCCTCCCAAGACACCCTTGCACGACATCGTATGGGTCAAGGTGAAAACCGGAGCATCCAGCGAAACCGGAAAACGGTTCCACTGGGTCTGGAAGAACTTTTCGTTGGGCGCATAGCGTAGCTTCAAGGACAGTTCACTATTCTCGATACTCTTCACATAGGTATGGTTCTCGTCCTGACGGATGAAGGGGATGAGATACGAAGACTCGTCCTGACGCCACCGGGCGGTCAACTCATAGGAAAAGCCCGAATGGAACTCCTGCCTGTAGGTCAGCTCCGCCTTCTTCTGATAACCGATGCGGTCGTCTTTCTTTCTCTTCAGAGCCAGGAAGACATTGTCCTTGCTAGTATACAGATAATTCTGGCCATACTGGTTCACATCCGAATAATAGCTGAGCTTCAGCGAATGGATGGGGAACTCGTTGGCATATTCCTTCTTTTCATTGAACGAATATTCAAGCTCGGCCAGCCCCTTGACACGGCGGTCGTCAAATCCGTAGGCTATGTATCCCCGCCCGAACAGATGGGAGTTGAGCCAAGCGGTAGTCATTCCGCCGGCACGGATGCGGACTCCTTCCAGCGTATTTCCGTTGATAGAGGTGTTGACAGGACCGTAATAGAACAGAGGCGACTTGTCACGCGGGACGGGTACATAGCCCGTAAACAAGATCTTCAGAATCTTTTCAGTCCAATAATAAGCGGGATAAGTGCGCAGCCGGGCCATCATCTTGTCGACCGACGTCTCCTTGCCGCTTACCTCCACCGGGCGGTTCTGCTGCCAGTAGTAATCGGTATAGGCAGTCGAGGTACGAGGTTCGATCACCTTTTCGGGCTTGTCGAACACAGCCAGGACCTCCTCTGTAGGTTCATAACGATAGTTGCTGTAATAAACGTCGCGCTTCGCATAGATGCCGTCGCTTCCTTCGGTCAGCTTGAATTCGGTAACGATGGTCTCATGGGTCATCTGACGGGTACCGTCCGGAGAACGGTCAAAATTCTGCTCCAACGTCATGTTGTCGACAAAATTCAGATTGATTTTCTGAGGAAAATTCATCCGGACCCGATGCACGAAATAGGTGCTGTCGAGCGCCACGTACAGATGGCCCGTAAAGCCGAACGACTCCGAATTAAAGGGAACGAACGTCAGGTCAACGCAGGGTTTTCCGCCGACCGTCAATGTATCCATCAGATAGTACTTATAGAAGGAAGGACCGATGCGCGACAGGGGGCTCACAAATTTGTTGGTGAAAAGGGTAATGTTATTCTGATAGATGTCCACGTCGGTCATGGTGACACTGATGGCCTGCTCCATTCCCTGCTGGGAGAGCATTTCGTCTACACCGGCCTGGCGTCGGGCCTTGACCACCTGCTTCTCGCTATGGGGCGACTTGCGGTAATAGTCGGTGGCCAGCAGTTCGCGGTTGGACACCGCCAGCACAGGCTTGCCTGTCACCGCTGACGTATCGACATATTCCGACAGAAAATCGAACTTCCGGTAAAGCCATTTCTGCTGTTTCAGGCTGTCGAAATCGTTGATGGAGAAGGTCATCTTCTCATACCGGTCTCGCTGCCAGAAATCACATTCCGACGGCGAATGGTCGTCACGGTGCTCTATCATCTGCCTGACGAACTCCACCGCCGGATTGTCTTTCTTGCTGTAATGTTCACGACGGGGCTTCACCACCACTTCCTGCAAAGCATAGGTGGCAGGCGAAAGCACAACTTGAAAATACGGATTGTCGGCCGGACGTATGTTCCGCTCATATTCGTTATATCCTACGGCAGAAATGACCAGCGTGGCACGGGTACGACGGGTCTTGAACGAAAAATGCCCGTCATCGCCCGTCATCCCTCCCTCGGTCGTGCCCTTCAGGTATACAGAGGTATAGGGCAAAGGCTCCTTCGTCAAAGAATCGGTCACCACGCCACGCACCACGTATTGCGCCTGCAACGGCAACCCCATACACAACCCGATGACCCACAGACCCATCCACTTCAAAAGCCTCATCCGACTCATACCTTTACAAAATACCTATTATTCTATCGGGCTGCAAAGGTACGGAAGAAAACTTTTCAGGAAAGTTCAGTTTTACCCAATAAATGTTCCATACTCCCCTTTTTCAGGTAAAACTGATGCGGAAGCGGGTCAAGCCATCGGTATAAGTGCGCAGTGAAAAGGTACATTTATGCCGGCTCAGAACCTCACGAATAAAAATGAGACCGATACCCTGTCCGTTGGGCTTGGTCGAGAAGAAGGGGCTGAAGAGCTTGGACTCCGTTTCCTTGCTGATGCCCGGTCCGTTGTCTTCCACTTCCAGCGTAGCCGGTGCCAGGGTACGGACTACGACAAGTCCCTCTCCGGCAGGCAATGTTTCGGAAGACGCTATACTCTCAACGGCATTCTTGATGATATTCACCACAACTTGTTCAAACAAAGCCGGATCCAGGTTGACCGTCCCTACTTCGGGACTGCACTCCACGCGCAAGGTCACCTGATGGTCGTTGCACATCCCTTCCATAAACCGCGCACAGCCTTCGGCCACTTCATTCAGGTTGGCCGGTACCAAAGTCGGCTCAGGAATCTTCACCACGTCGGCAAAACGCGTAATGAAATTGCTCATGGAGTAACAGCGCTCGATGCAGACGCGCATCACTTCACAAAAGTCCTCCATTCCCTGTTCTTCGGCCAACGCCTGTTCCACCGTATCGAGAGTCGAGGTAATACCCGCCGTCGTATTGTTCACCTCATGGGCTATCATACGGATCACCTTCTCGTAGGCCTTCTTCTCGGCCTTCATCACTTCATCGGTCATGCGCTCTATCAAGAAAAATGGATGGGGGAAACCGCTGTCAATGAAATAAGAATGCGTACATTTGTACACATTCGCGTCGTTCAAACGCACTACCGATGTATGTTCCAGTTCAATGCCGGCCAGTTCTTGCGCCAATGGGCAGTCTACCTGTTCCAATTTCTTTCCTTCTATTTCAGAAACTTCAATGCCCAACATCCTGACTGCCATCGGATTCAGCTGGGTCACCTTCTCGTCGAAACTGGTAATGACCACTCCCATGGGCGAAGCCTGAATCAGCAAGTCCAGAAAATGGTTCTGTTCGCGCAGACGCAGACGTTCGCTCTTCAGCTGGTCCATCATGCGATTGAAGATCTTGACAATGCGGTCGGAATCATATTGCCCCACCGGGCTAAGGCGGCTGCTGAAATCCTGCTCACGCAACAGCTCCATGCCATTGCCAATGGTATTCATGGGCTTCACCAGTTTGCCATAGAAAAAGACGAGGTATACCAGAATCAATACGATCCCTCCTTCGAGCACATAGAGATGAAACACACGCATATCGCCCAGCAAGCACGGGATACCAATTCCCAAGCCCACCAGCAACAACACCAATATGAAAAAATAAGTCTGTATGCGCACCGATGTCTCTCCAGTTTAAAGGGTTCAATCGTTTACCGTAATATTATATTTTTCCAGACGCCGATACAAGGCCGCGCGACTGATGCCCAGCATGGAAGCCACCTGGCTGAGATTTCCCTTGCACTGCTCCAAGGTCTGGAGGATGGTGCGGCGCTCTATCTCGTCCAGCGTCATGCCGGCCAGCGAAGCGACTCCTGCCGTCTGCGACGAATCGCCCGTATGCTGATACTGCACCTCAAAATCGGCCGCTTCCAATGTCTTCTTTCCACTGACCAATATGGTTCGCTCCACCAGGTTCTTCAATTCACGGATATTGCCCGGATAAGGCAGACGGGACAGGAAGCTCAAGGCGTCGGATGAAAATTCTACATGAGGCAGACCGTTGGTTTCTGCCTGACGGTCGGCAAAGTAACGCACCAGCAAGGGAATGTCTTCCCGCCTTTCACGAAGCGGAGGCAATTTCACCGTTATCAGATTGATGCGATAGAACAAGTCCTCACGGAACGTATGTTCGGCTACCATCTTGCGCAAGTCGGCATTCGTGGCCGACACAACCCGTACATCCACCTTGCGGGGACGGCTGTCGCCCAGCACCTCAAACGTCTGGTCCTGCAACACGCGCAACAGCTTCACCTGGCACGAAAGGTCCAAATCGCCAATCTCGTCCAGAAAGATGGTACCGTTGTTTGCCAGTTCGAAGCGCCCCACCCGGTCGGAAGAAGCATCGGTAAAGGCTCCTTTCTTATGGCCGAACATTTCGCTTTCGAACAAACTCTGGGAAATGCCGCCCAGATTAACCTTGACGAAAGGCTGATGTTCACGACGACTGTTCATGTGAATGGCTTCCGCTATCAGCTCCTTACCGGTACCGCTTTCACCGGTTATCAGTACGGATGCGTTTGTCTTGGCAATGCGGCCTACCGTATCGAGCACATCCATCAAGCCTTTGGATTTGCCGATAATATGACTGCGCTTCAGTTCACCGTTCTGGGCTATATTTTGCGATTCATCCGGATGGGACAGCTGCAAAGCCGTTTCGATGCGCTGGAGCAAAGCCGCATTGTTCCAAGGCTTGGTAATGAAATCAAAAGCCCCGGCCTGCATGCCTTGCACCGCCAACTGAATGCTTCCCCACGCCGTCATCAGAATGACAGGTACATGAGGACGGAATATTTTGACCTGCTTCAACAAGGTCAGCCCCTCTTCCCCCGTGGTGGACAACGTGAAATTCATGTCCATCAATATCAGCGAGGGTTCCTCGGACCGTACAATATCCATGGCTTCCTTCGGACCGGCGGCCGTCTTTACTTCATACTTGGCCCGCTTCAACATAAAGCTGAGTGACGAGCGGACGGCACTGTCATCATCTACTATCAGTATCATATTCTTCTGTCTTTGTTCTTTGTATTCATACCACGCAAAGATAGCATAAACCCCATGAAGTACAAAATCAACCACCCGGTTTTCGGTCTTTGCCCTCAAAGCGGCAGCTATCCAAGCCGCAGGAAAACCTTTCAGTCTTTCACCACAGCCTCAAAATCGACTTCCAACGCTTCGTTCCGTTCAAAATCCCACAACGTCAGACTACGCAACTGATAGAAATAATACCAATAAGAATAGAGTTCAGAAATATGTTTCTGACGTGCTTCGTCTTTGGAGTTCTGCGCGTCGTTCAAGTCCAGCGTACTGATTTTGCCAATCATGAAAGTCTCCACACTGGTCCGATAACGTTTCTCCGCAATGCGGTCCGCTTCTTCGGCTATGCCCAATTGCTGGGCCTGGTTATTGAAATTCTCCACCAGCAGGAAAATGTCCTGATTGAAGTCCATCTGCTCCTGACGGATTTTGGAAAGTACCACGTCGCGGTTGCTCTTGGCCACCTTCACCTGTCCGCGCCGCTTGCCCCAATCCAGAATAGGTATCTTCACGCCTACCTGAACAATCTGATTATCGAGCAAATTTTCATAAGAAGCCTTGAAGTCACGGTTCTGACCCGTATAGCCGATGCTGGCGAAAAGGTCGATGCTTCGCAGGTTGCCCTTGGCCGTAGCCACTTCATAATCGGCTTCCAGCTGCCGCCGACGGATGTTCTGGGCGAAAGAGTTACGTTCCAATGCCTTATCCAGCACCTGACGGTAATCCATGTGCAGGTCGGGCACCGACTCCGGCAGTACAGGATTGAGCACATCCTGTTCGGACACGCCGAGGAAAGAACGAAGCTGAAACATTTTCGCATTCAGGTCACTTTCAGCAGCCGTCACATCGGCCTTTCCCTGCAAAGCATTGAGTTTCAACTGGAGCAGGTCGTTTTCAGAGATCTGCCCCATCTTCCGTTTGGCAATCGCCACTTCATACAGGCGGTCGGCATTCTCCTTGTTTTGCCGGGCCGTAGCCAGCGTTTCCTTGGATAACAACAAATTAAAGAAATAAGTAATGGCTGTAATGGTCACATTTTCAGTAGCCGAGATAAATGCGGCTTTCGCTTCCGCATAGCGGACCGGCTCAATGCGGCGGTCCCACTTCAACGTATTCACGCCAAAGATGGGTTGGGTCAACTCCAACCCGACCGGCACCGACATGAACTGATGATATCCACCGGATCCAAGCTGTTTCACATAGTTGAGTGACGAAGTCAACGACAGCTTGCCGCCCGTCAACCAGATATTCTGGTCAATGGATATTTCTCCCGCCAGGTTCAATGTATTGTTGCGAACAAACGTATACGAGCCATCGGAATTCTGATACGTACTATACGATTTGTTGTAACTGGGCAACGTACCGGTCAGATTAACCTCAGGAAGCAAATTGGCTCTGAAAGTACGATACTCCCAATAAGCCGTCTTCAATTCGTTCAAGGCGACAGCTGCATCCACCGACTGTACACGTGCCAGGGCTATAGCTTCCGCCAAAGTTATGTCGCGATTGCAGGCCAACGTATCCGTCTGTGCAAATCCCACATAAGGCAGGCAACAACAAACTGCTATCAAAATATTCTTTTTCATCATTTCACATGTTCTTGGTTACACCCACCCTACAGACAAAGACCGTGCCAATGTGCCAGAACATGTTCTCACAGGGGGGAGTGTTCATTTTCGGACACTTCACATGTCCGAAAGCGGACAGTGTCTCCCCTACTTCCCAACTTCTTGCAACCCCATCTTTTCCGCCCGTTGGAGCATAAACCGACGGGCGGCTTCGTATTCGTTGGGGATGACGCCGTCCAGAATGGCGTCCTTGATGGCGCTCTTCAAGGCTCCCACCTGCTGGCAGGGGGGAAGGCCGAACGTCTGCATGATTTCTTCCCCGCTGACAGGCGGCTGGAAATTACGGATGCGGTCGCGCTCTTCCAGGTCCTTCAGCTTCTGGCGTACCAACTGGAAATTCTCCAGAAAGCGTTTTTTGCGTTCGGAGTTTTTCGACGTAATGTCCGCTTCACACAGGGTCATCAGGTCATCGATGTCGTCACCGGCTTCGAAAAGGAGACGGCGGACGGCCGAATCGGTCACTTCCTCGTCGGCTATCACAATGGGACGCATGTGGAGGCTCACGAGCTTCTGCACGTATTTCATCTTCTCGTTCATGGGCAGCTTCATCTTGCGGAAGAGGTTGGGTATCATCTTCTCACCGATGAAATTGTGATTGTGGAAAGTCCACCCGGCCTTGGGGTCCCAACGCTTTGTGACGGGTTTGGCAATGTCGTGCAGCAAGGCTGCCCAGCGCAACCACAGGTTGTCGGTCTTTCGGCTGATGTTGTCGAGCACTTCGAGTGTATGGTAAAAGTTGTCCTTGTGTGCCCGTCCGTTGCGGGTTTCCACTCCCTGAAGGGCCACCAGCTCGGGGAAAATCAGTTCGAGCAGCCCGCACCGGTCCAGGTCAATGAAGCCTTTCGAAGGGATGGGCGCCAGCATGATTTTGTTCAGCTCGTCGGCAATGCGTTCTTTCGAGATGATGCCGATGCGTTCCTTGTTGCGGCAGAGCGAATCGAACGTCTCGTCATCGATATAGAAGTTGAGCTGGGTGGCGAAACGGATGCAACGCATCATGCGCAAGGGGTCGTCACTGAAGGTGATATCGGGGTCGAGCGGCGTGCGGATGGTGCGTTCCTTCAGGTCGTCCATTCCTCCGAAGGGGTCGACCAGCTCGCCGTAGCGGGCACTGTTGAGGCAGACGGCCAGGGCATTGATGGTGAAATCGCGCCGGTTCTGGTCGTCTTCCAGCGTACCGTCTTCCACGATGGGCTTGCGCGAATCGTGCGTGTACGACTCCTTGCGGGCACCCACAAACTCCACCTCCGTACCCCGATACTTCAGCTGGGCCGTACCGAAGTTCTTGAACACAGACACGTGCGCGCCCTTGCCCAACCGGCGTCCCAACGCCTCGGCCATGGCAATGCCACTGCCCACCACCACGACATCAATATCCTTCGACGGGCGTTGCAGGAAGATGTCGCGCACATAGCCGCCCACGACGTAGCATTCCAGCCCCAGGTCGTCAGCCGTTTCAGAAATCTGTTTGAATATCTTATCGCTGAAGCGTTGCTTCAGTTCGTCAGGAGTCAACTCTATCATCTTCGGTTCGTTTGCATTTTAATGGTTTGCGGAGGCAAAGATAGGAATATTATTTTTATTTTTGCCACCGCAAAGCTGGTCATCACGGCCATGCGGCAAAATTTAGGACAATTACGCTATCAAACTGGATATATGAAGAAAGCAATCATTCTGGCATGCCTCTGCGGCGCACTGGCTGCCTGCGAAAACGTGGAAAAGAAAGCGGCCCTAAAGCTGGACGAAGCCCGTGCCGCCTTCGAAGCCGGCAACTACAACGAAGCCAAGATGCAGATAGACAGCATCAAGCTGCTCTACCCCAAGGCCTTCGACACCCGCCGGCAGGGCATCTACCTCATGCAGGAAGTGGAGCTGAAGGAGCAGGAAAAGACCGTGGCCTATCTGGACAGCATGCTGGCCGTCAAGCAGCAGGAGTTCGAAGCCATGAAAGGCAAGTTTGTGCTTGAAAAAGATACCGCCTACCAGCGCATCGGCCACTACCTGGCGCCTTCGCAAGTCATCGAACGGAACCTTCACCGCTCTTTCCTGCGCTTCCAGACGGACGAGACAGGCCTCATGAGCCTCACGTCCATCTATTGCGGTGCCGGCAACATCCACCACACCGCCGTCAAGGTAACGGCCCCCGACGGAAGTTTTGCCGAGACACCCGCCTCACGCGACAGCTATGAGACGACCGACCTGGGCGAGCACATCGAGAAAGCCGACTACAAGATGGGACAGGACGGAGGCCTCATCGGTTTTGTAGCCGCCAACAAGGACCGCAACCTGCGCGTGGTTTACCAGGGAGAACGCTCTTATACCACCCAAATGACGCCTGCCGACCGCCAAGCCGCCGCCAGCGTCTACGAGTTGTCCAAGGTGCTTTCCGCCATCACCGAAATCAAGACGAATCTGGAAGAAGCCCATCTGAAGATACAGTTCGTACAGAAAAAGATGTCCGAACGGAAGACGGAGGCCGAATAAGCCCCGCCTCCACGAAACCTGCATGCATACCCGCTTGCGGAAAACCAGTCGTTTGCCCTGGGAAAAGCATCCTTTTATCCAGCTTAAACGAATGCTTTGCCCAGCTTAAACAAATGGTTTGCCCAGCTTGGACGAAAGGTTTGCTCAGCTTAAATTTCTTCGCAAGCGATTGCCTCATTCCATAAACCCAAATATAAATATATACAATATAATATATATATGATAAGCATAGACGGACTGGCCGTAGAGTTTGGCGGCACCACCCTGTTCAGTGACATATCTTTCGTGATCAACGAGAAAGACCGCATCGCCCTCATGGGCAAGAACGGAGCGGGCAAAAGCACCCTGCTGAAGATTCTGGCCGGCGTGCGCCAGCCCACCCGCGGCAAGGTGTCGGCTCCCAAGGACTGCGTCATCGCCTACCTGCCCCAGCACCTGATGACCGAAGACGGACGTACCGTGTTCGAGGAAGCCGCCCAGGCCTTCGCCCACCTGCACGAGATGGAAGCCGAGATAGACCGGCTGAACAAGGAACTGGAGACACGCACCGACTACGAGAGCGACAGCTACATGGAGCTCATCGAACGGGTGTCGGCCCTGAGCGAGAAGTTCTACGCCATCGACGCCACCAACTACGAGGAAGATGTGGAGAAGACCCTGCTGGGCCTCGGCTTCGAGCGGACGGACTTCAACCGACCGACGAGCGACTTCAGCGGCGGATGGCGCATGCGCATCGAGCTGGCCAAGCTGCTCCTGCAGAAGCCCGACGTGCTACTCCTCGACGAGCCCACCAACCACCTCGACATCGAGTCCATCCAGTGGCTCGAAGACTTCCTCATCAGCAACGGCAAGGCAGTGGTAGTCATCAGCCATGACCGCAAGTTCGTGGACAACATCACCACCCGCACCATCGAGGTAACGATGGGCCGCATCTACGACTACAAGGTGAACTACTCCAAATACCTCGAACTGCGCAAGGAACGCCGCGAACAGCAGCAGAAGGCCTACGACGAACAGCAGAAGTTCATTGCCGAGACGAAGGAGTTCATCGAACGCTTCAAGGGAACCTACTCCAAGACCCTGCAGGTGCAGAGCCGCGTAAAGATGCTGGAGAAGCTGGAGCTGCTCGAAGTGGACGAAGAAGACACCTCGGCCCTGCGCCTCAAGTTTCCCCCGTCGCCCCGCTCGGGCACCTACCCCGTCATCATGGAAGGCGTAGGCAAGACGTATGGCGACCACGTGGTATTCAAGAACGCGACGCTCACCATCGAGCGTGGCGACAAGGTGGCCTTCGTGGGCCGCAACGGCGAGGGAAAGTCCACACTGGTGAAGTGCATCATGGGCGAGATTGAGCACGAAGGCACCCTGACGCTGGGCCACAACGTGCAGATAGGCTACTTCGCCCAGAACCAGGCCTCCCTGCTCGACGAGAACCTGACCGTCTTCCAGACCATCGACGACGTGGCCAAGGACGAGATACGCAACAAGATACGCGACCTGCTGGGCGCCTTCATGTTCGGCAGTCCCGAAGCCTCGATGAAGAAGGTCAAGGTGCTCTCCGGCGGCGAACGCACCCGCCTGGCCATGATCAAGCTGCTGCTCGAACCCGTGAACCTGCTCATTCTGGACGAGCCCACCAACCACCTCGACCTCAAGACCAAGGATATCCTGAAGCAGGCGCTGATGGACTTCGACGGCACACTGATTGTCGTCAGCCACGACCGCGACTTCCTCGACGGACTGGTGAGCAAAGTCTATGAGTTCGGCCACCAGCGCGTCCGCGAACACCTCTGTGGTGTCTACGAATTCCTGGAGAAGAAAAAAATGGAGTCGCTCAGCGAACTGGAAAAGAAATAATTCCTATCTTTGCGCAACTACACGCCGAACGCTATGATGATACGGAAACCCTATACGACCGCACTGCTGCTCCTGCTCAGCATTCTGATGCTGGCCGTGCCCGTCGTGCCCCATCATCATCATGGCAGCGAGGCCATCTGCCTGAAGAACGACCTGCACACCGGCTGTAGTGAGGCCACCCACTCTCATCACCATCCGGCAGGCCACCCCAACTGCTGCCACGACAAGGGCTGCCTCACCCATCAGTTCGTCCAGCGTACACCGCGGGTGGAGCGTCAGACTCCCCAGCCGCGCCCTGTCCTGCTGCCGGCCGACTTCAGCACCTTCCTCAAGGCACTGAGTCCTTACAGCGAACAACCATCCGTCACTTTATACTCACCCTACGTCGAGTCCCTGTACAGCATCCGCGTTGTCTGTGCCTCAGGGCTGCGGGCTCCCCCTTCTGTTCTTGCCTGACGTTCGCAGTGTGCTTCTGCACATTGCAACCCGGTTGCACCCCGATGTCACTACCTTTGCAGCCGGAAAGCATATTCTTTCAATACAGCAAGAACTTAATCCACATCTATCAATGAAAAAACTGATATTATTGGGAGTCCTCGTCGCATGGTCATTGGGCTCCTGCAACAGTCGGTCCGACCACGGACACGATGAACACGACCATGTCACCGAAGCCCATAACCACGAACAGCATGCGCTGGAAGAAGAAGGCCACAGTCACGACCACGAAGGCGATGCACACGCCGAAGCCACCCACGCCGAAGGCACCTCGGACGAAATTGTCATGCCGCCCGCCAAGGCACAGGCCGCAGGCGTAGAAACCGGTGTGGTGGAAGCCGGGAGCTTCACCCAAGTCATCAAGACCAGCGGGCAGGTACTGGCTGCCCAAGGCGACGAGCGGGTAGCCGTAGCCCCGGTAGCGGGTGTCGTATCGTTCAAGGGAAAGGTGACCGAAGGCATGAGCGTCCGCGAAGGCATGGCCCTCGTCCTGCTCTCGTCGGGCAACATCGCCGAAGGCGACCCCGTCCAGAAAGCCCGCGTGGCCTATGAGGTGTCGAAGAAGGAATACGAACGTATGCAGGCACTTGTGGAAAGCCGCATCGTTTCCGAGAAAGAGTTTGCACAGGCCAAGCAGGCGTATGAGAATGCCCGCATCAGCTATGAAGCCGTGGCCAAAAATCACTCCGACCGCGGACAGGCCGTCACCGCTCCCATCAGCGGCTACGTGAAAAGCCTGCTGGTCAAGGAAGGCGACTACGTCACCGTGGGCCAGCCGCTGGTGAGCATCACGCAGAACCGCCGCCTCTTCCTCCGTGCCGACGTGTCGGAGAAGTATTACTCCGCCCTGCCAAGCATCACTTCGGCCAACTTCTGCACCCCCTACAACGACAAGGTATATACATTAAAGGACCTCAACGGCCGCCTGCTGTCCTATGGAAAAGCCTCGGGTGAAGGCAGCTATTACCTCCCCGTGACTTTTGAATTCGACAACCGCGGCGACATCGTACCCGGTTCCTTCGTCGAAATCTACCTGCTGTCCCAGCCCATGGAGGGCGTCATCAGCGTACCCCGCTCGGCACTGACCGAGGAACAGGGCAGCTTCTACGTCTACCTGCAGCTGGACGAGGAGTGCTACCGCAGGCAGCTCGTTACGCTGGGCGTCGACAACGGTGAACGTGTACAGATACTCAGCGGCCTGAAGCCCGGCGACCGCCTCGTCGTCCGTGGAGCCTACCAGGTGAAACTGGCCGGAGCGACAAACGCGATACCGGCACACAGCCATGAACACTAAAATTAAACGAAGAATGAAGAATGGAAGCTATGCTTCCTAATGAAGAATTTTCCATATACAAGATTCTTCGTTCTTCATTCTTAATTCTTCATTCAACAAGTTATGCTCAACAAAATCATACATTTCTCCCTGCAGAACCGCATCCTGGTGCTGGTCGCCTCGGTGCTGTTGCTCATCGGCGGTACCTATACCGCCCTGCATACGGAAGTGGACGTGTTCCCCGACCTGACGGCTCCTACCGTGGTCGTCATGACCGAAGCCAACGGCATGGCTGCCGAAGAGGTGGAACAGCTTGTCACCTTCCCCATCGAGACTGCCGTCAACGGTGCCACACACGTGCGCCGCGTACGTTCCTCGTCCACTCACAGTTTTTCCGTAGTCTGGGTCGAATTCGACTGGGACACGGACATCTACCTGGCCCGTCAGATTGTCAGTGAGAAGCTCTCGCTCGTGGCCGAAGAATTGCCGCCCAGTGTAGGCAAACCGACGCTGGGCCCCCAGTCGTCCATCCTCGGCGAGATGCTGATTGTAGGCCTTACGGCCGACTCCACCTCCATGCTCGACCTGCGCACGCTGGCCGACTGGACCATCCGTCCGCGCCTTTTGTCGACCGGAGGCGTCGCACAGGTAGCCGTACTGGGCGGTGACATCAAGGAATACCAGATACAGCTCGACCCCGAACGGATGCGCCACTACGGCGTGACGCTCGGCCAGGTGCTCGACGCTACCCGCGGCATGAACCTGAACGCCAACGGAGGCGTCATCTACGAATATGGCAACGAATACATCGTGCGCGGACTGACCGCCACAACGAATACGGAGTTGCTGGGCAAGACCGTAGTCAAATCAGCTTCAAGTGATGAGCTACAAGCTACAAGCGGTAGCGGTAACAACTCGTCACTCGTAGCCCGTAGCTCGTCACTTCCAGTCTTACTGGAAGACGTAGCCGACGTTCGCATCGGAGCGCAAACGCCCAAGTTGGGCCTGGCCTCGGAGCGCGGCAAACCGGCCGTACTGCTCACCGTGACCAAGCAACCCGCCACCAGCACCCTGGACCTGACGGCCAAGCTGGAAGCCTCGCTGAAAGACTTGCAGAAGAACCTGCCGCCCGACGTACATGTCTCCACCGACATCTTCCGCCAGAGCCGCTTCATCGAAAGCTCCATCGGCAACGTGAAAAAGTCGCTCGTCGAAGGAGGTATCTTCGTGGTCATCGTGCTGATCCTCTTCCTGGCCAACGTCCGCACCACCGTCATTTCGCTCGTCACCCTGCCCCTGTCACTGGTTGTCTCGCTGCTCGTGCTCCACTACATGGGCCTCACCATCAACACCATGAGCTTGGGCGGTATGGCCATCGCCATCGGTTCGCTGGTCGATGATGCCATCGTCGACGTGGAGAACGTCTACCGCCGTCTGCACGAGAACCGCCTTCTGCCACCCGGACAGCAGCAATCCGTGCTGCAGGTTGTGTTCAACGCCTCGCGCGAGGTGCGCATGCCCATCCTCAACTCCACGCTCATCATCGTCGTCAGCTTCGTGCCCCTGTTCTTCCTGAGCGGCATGGAGGGACGCATGCTTGTTCCGCTGGGTGTCGCCTTCATCACCGCCCTGGCCGCCTCTACGGTGGTGGCGCTGACGCTGACACCCGTGCTCTGCTCGTACCTGCTGGGCCACAACCTTTCTTCCGATAAGAAAAACGGCAATGGAGACTCCGCCGTGGCCCGTACGCTAAAGAACGCCTACGGCGCAGTGCTCGAAAAAGCCTTGCAGCACAAGCGTGCCGTATTGGGTTGTACTATCGCCCTCTTCGCCGTCGCACTGGGTCTGTTCTTCACCCTGGGCCGCTCGTTCCTGCCCCCGTTCAACGAAGGGTCGTTCACCATCAACGTCTCCTCGCTGCCGGGCATCTCGCTGGAAGAGAGCGACGCCATCGGCCGCCGTGCCGAGGAGCTGCTGCTCACCGTGCCCGAAATCCAGACTGTAGCGCGCAAGACCGGCCGCGCCGAACTGGACGAACACGCGCTGGGCGTCAACACTTCGGAAATCGAGGCTCCCTTTGAACTGAAAGACCGGCCGCGCAGTGAAGTTGTGGCCGAAGTCCGCCAGAAACTCAGTACCCTTGTGGGAGCCAATGTCGAGATAGGCCAGCCCATCAGCCACCGCATCGACGCCATGCTCAGCGGCACGAAGGCCAACATTGCCATCAAGCTCTTCGGTGACGACCTGAACCGCATGTTTGCCCTGGGCAACGAGATAAAGTCCAACATACAGGACGTACCGGGCATCGCAGACCTCACCGTGGAGCAGCAGATCGAACGGCCGCAGCTCACCATCACGCCCCGCCGCGAGATGCTGGCCCGCTACGGCATCACCCTGCCCCAGTTTGCCGAGTATGTCAACGCTTGCCTGGCAGGCGAAGCCGTATCGCAAGTCTACGAGCAGGGCAAGTCGTTCAACCTCACGGTCCGCATGCGCGACGACCTGCGCGACCAGGCCTCCAAAATAGGCGACCTGATGATTGACACGGGCGACGGCCGTCAGATACCGCTCAACTACGTAGCCGACATCCGCTCCACCCAGGGCCCCAACAGCATCAGCCGCGAGAACGTGAAGCGCAAGATTGTCATCTCGGCCAATGTGGCCGACCGCGACCTGCGTTCCGTAGTCAACGACATCCAGGCCCGCATCGATACGCAGATCAAGCTGCCCGAAGGCTACCACGTGGAGTACGGCGGTCAGTTCGAAAGCGAGCAGGCAGCCAGCCGCACGCTGCTGCTGACGTCACTGATGTCCATCGTCGTCATCTTCCTGCTGCTCTTCCACGAGTTCCGCAGCGTCAAGGAGAGTGCCGTCATCCTCATCAACCTGCCGCTGGCCCTCATCGGAGGCGTCTTTGCCCTGCTGCTGACCACCGGCGAAGTGAGCATCCCGGCCATCATCGGCTTCATTTCGCTGTTCGGCATCGCCACCCGCAACGGCATGCTGCTCATCAGCCACTACAACCACCTGCAAAGCGAAGAAGGATATACGGTTCACGACAGCGTTATCCGAGGTTCGCTGGACCGCCTCAACCCCATTCTGATGACGGCCCTCAGCAGTGCCCTGGCCCTCATTCCGCTGGCACTGGGCGGTGACCTGCCCGGCAACGAGATACAGAGCCCCATGGCAAAAGTGATTCTCGGCGGCCTGCTGACTTCGACTTTCCTCAACGGATTCATCATCCCCATTGTTTATCTGCTCATACACACCAAGAAAAAATGAAAAGAATAGGTATACTCTGTGCATGCCTTGCCCTGGCGGCAGGGATGCACGCCCAGAACAGCATCGACGCCATCCTCCGGCAGGTTGAAGCCAACAACAGGCAGTTGCAGGCCAACGCCCAGACCGTCCGGGCCCAGAAGCTGGAGAACCGCGCCTCGAACAACCTGGCCGACCCCACCCTGTCCTATGCCCACCTGTGGGACTCGGACGACAAGAACATCACCGTGGGCGAACTGGTCATTGCCCAGAGCTTCGACTTTCCCTCCCTCTACGTCAGCCGCGCCCGCCTGAACCGCCTGAAGGGACAATCACTCGATGCCCAATCCGATGCCCTGCGCCAACAGATTCTGCTGCAGGCACAGGAAGCCTGCCTCGACATCATCCACCTCAGCCGCCGGCAGCAGCTGCTGGACGAGCGGCTGAAGAATGCCGAAGAGCTGGCCGCCTTCTATCAGCGCCGCCTGGAGACAGGCGACGCCAGTTCGCTGGAAACCAACAAAATCAACCTGGAACTGCTGAACGTCCGCACCGAAGCCCGCCTGAACCGCACGGCTCTGGACAGCAAGCTGAAGGAGCTGACCGCCCTGAACGGCAACCAGTCACTCGTCCCCGGCCGCCCCATGCCCGACGGCCCTGCTGCCGCCACGGCTCAGAATCTGGGGCTGACGGACTATCCGTCCGTACCGCTGCCTGCCGACTTCGGCCCCTTGTGCGAAGAGCTGCTGGCCTCCGACCCTACCCTGCTTTCGCTCCAGAGCGAAAGTCTGGCCGCGCAAAAGCAACTCTCCGTCAGCCGTCAGGGCTGGTTGCCCGGACTGGAAGTGGGCTACCGCCGCAACACCGAAAGCCGCCATCCGCTGAACGGCATCGTGGTAGGCTTCTCGTTCCCCATCTTCCAGAACCAGGGCAAGGTGAAGGCCGCCCGTTCGCAGGCCCTCAGCATCGACTGTCAGAAGGAGAACGCCCGCCTCAGTGCCAGCACGGCCCTGTGGCAGCTCTACGACGAGGCCTGCAACCTCCATGCTTCCATGCAGGAGTATGCCGAAACCTTCGGCCGCCAGCAGGACCTCAAGCTGCTGCGCCAGGCACTCGAAGGCGGTCAGATCAGCATGATTGAGTATTTCGTGGAAGTCTCCGCCCTCTACCAGAGCCAGGCCAACCTGCTCCAGCTGGAGAACCAGTACCAGAAGGTGATGGCAAGAATATATAAGAACAAGCTATAAAATTCTTATTTCTTCCGGCAGGTATCCGCTGCGGATGCGCCACTCCTGCGGATAGAGGTTGTTGGCCCGGTTGCCCACGTTCTTCACAAAGCCCAGTGAAAAGTCCCGATAAGTAAGCAATACAAAACCACGAGAGGCCGCGCCTGAAAGGGTGACGGCCTCTTTACGTAGATAAGCAATGGCCGTAGGATAATCCACTTCCTCGCAGGCGAAAGCCTCCCGCCGGAGCAGGCTGCTCATGGCCAGCGCATGGGCGGGGATACAGTCTTTCCCCTTGGCCTCGGCCAGCGTCACACCCGCCTGCACGACACGGACATGCTGCTTCAGCGACGACAGCACAGGGAGCCATGCCGTAGGGAAAGCCGCCAGCGTTTGCCCGTCAGGCACCATGGTATATCGCTCGGCCCCGCGCAGCCAGCCCTGCACCGTGGCCTGCTGTTCCTTGCCGAAAGACGAGGGAGAGGCAGCTTTACCGCCATTCCCTTTCTTCCCTTTCAACTTGTCCGCGTTCATCCGCCCCATCTGCGTCATCCGCGTGCCATCGTTCTCGTCTTCTTCCCCCGCCTTGCGCAACACGGCCAGGAAGAAACCCTCGCCCTGCGTCTTGTGGGGCAGGAAGCGATAGACGGGAAAGTCCTCGCCTGCCAGCAGATTGCCGGTAATGCCCCATTCGGCCGGCACGTCGAGCGGCAGCACTTCCGCCCCCAGCTCGTCACGAATCCAGCGCACGTTCTCCTCGTTCTCCTTCGTATTGTATGTACAGGTGCTGTACACCAGCAGCCCGCCCGGCTTCAGGCAGGGCCAGATGTCCTTCAGGATGCGGCGCTGGCGCTGCCAGCAGAGGTCCACATTCTCCAGGCTCCACTCCCCGATGGCCGTCTCGTCCTTGCGGAACATGCCTTCGCCCGAACAGGGCACGTCGGTCAGGATGCAGTCGAACAGCTGTTCCAGCGGCGTGAATTCCGCAGGGTCACTGTTGGTCACCACCACGTCGGGATGTCCCCACTTGGTGAGGTTCTCCGCCAATATCTGCACCCGGTTGCGCATCACCTCGTTGGCCACCAGCAGACTGCCCTCGGGCAACAGGCTGCGCAGGTGGGTAGACTTGCCTCCCGGAGCGGCGCAGAGGTCGAGCACCGCCAGCGGCCTGTCGGGGAAACAGGCCTTCACCGCCTGCTCCACAAACATGGACGAAGCCTCCTGCACGTAGTAGCACCCGGCATGGAACAGCGGGTCGAAGGTAAACGTCAGCCGCCGGTCCAGGTAGCAGGCATCCGTTGCCCAGGGGACTTCCTTCAATGGAGAACGGACAAGGGACAGGGGAGAACGACCGCACTTCTGCGGGTTCAGGCGGATGCTGACGGGCTGCTCCCCTTCCAGCAGGGCGGCAGACAGGCGGTTGTATTCTTCTTCGCCCAGCAGGGCGCGGGTATAGTCGGCAAATGATTCGGGTAGCTGCATGATGTTTTTTTCTTGTTCGCCACAAAAGTAAAGATTTTGCAGGAAAGAAGCAAACAGAAAACAAGCCATGCAGCCCGAAGGCTGCATGGCTTTACAAACAAAACAAACAATCGCTTATTGCTATAATAAGCGGTCACCTTTTATGGGCTTCGCCAAGCCCAGTTAGGCATGGATTCGCCTCCCGGCGAATTTCCTTCAGGCTCCGTCCATGGTTGTCGGAGCCCCGGCAGCCTCAGATGCCCAAGGCCGCACGAATTTTTTCATAAGCTGCATCCTTCAGCAGCACTGTTTTCTTTCCGTCCAGCAGGTAGAGCGAGGGCATGGCCTTCAGGTCGTAGAGCGCCCCGTGCTTCACCGCCTCGCGGTCGGTTCCCGTCGTCCATCCTTCGGGCATGTCGGACAAGGCCTTGCGCCACGCCCCGTCGTTTCCTTCGGTATAGACAGCCAGCACGCTCACCTTTCCCGCCCGTACCGCCGCGGCCAGCTCCCTGTCGGCAGCCATCTTTCGCAACACCTCGTGACACGACTCGCATTCCGGGTCATAAAACACCAGCAGCAGGCGGTCGCCCTTCACCGGCGTAGCGTCCAGTGTACGTTTCGTCCCGTTAGGCAGGCAATAGGCAAAGTCCGTGGCCCGGCTCCCCACGTTGTTACGCCTCAGCAGCTTCAGCTTGAAGCCATACGTCGAGCGTCGGGTGTCCGTCTTCGGCAGTTTGTCGAGCAATGTTTCCAGATACAGCCCGTAAAGCCCCTCGTTGTAGAAAGGCGAGTTGGGGTTATACAGGTAGTCATCCGCCGTCTTCGTCAGTACCTTGCGGGCATGCGTCTGCCCGACAAAGCGGGTACACCAGTTTGCCAGGCTCTCCCGAATCAGTTCTTCCGGCGTCGTGCCGTCGGCCAGCAGGGCGATGAAATTCACAAATCCCTGCTCCGTTATGTCGCGGTTGTCCACCAGCGTCGTGTCGGCAAAGTCAAACCGTTCCCAGTAGTGGGTCAGCAGCCAGGCTTTTCGAGCTTCCGGTTCCGTCAGGGTAACAGGGACATCCGGGAAAGGGAAGCTTCCGCGTACATCCTCCTGTACCGCAGCTTTCGCCGGGGCAGCAGCAACCTGTCTGGAAGCATCCGCCGTAGCCGTGTTCCGACACGACACCGTCACGGCTCCCCACATCAGCAGGAAGCAAAGCATCCAGCGGCCCCTCACCGTTACGTTTTTCGTTCTATCAGTTATCGGATACATCACGGTCATTCTCTTTTTCCAATCAATTGCCTTCCGCTGCCTCCAGCACTACATCGGGCGATGCAAACAGGGCGGCCAGGTTCTGATAGGTTTTATGATACATCGTTCCATCCGTTCCTTCATAATGGAACTCCACTTCGTCGGTATACCAGTTGAAGGTATATTCCTTACGCAGGCGCAGTTCATACTGCCCGTTAGCTGTAACGGTGACAGCACCGATGCGGCTGCCATTACGGGTACGTTCGAAGGAAACAAACGCGCTGCGAGGTACATTCTGCCCGTTTGTTCCATATTTCAAAGTCCCACTGATGGGCGTATTGCTCACCTTGAAGGTCTTGTCGAAGAACACTACTTTTTCCTTGTTCGACGAAATCACGATGTCACCCGCACTCACAATGCTGCTTGTCTTGAACGGCAAAGTCTTCCGTTCGCCGGTCTGGTTTGCTTCAGTTCCATCCGAATTTATTACGGTTCCATAACCATACTGCCGTTCAGTTTCCCGATCGGCATCCACAGTATAGATAAAGCGTCCTTCCACGTTCGGGTCGGCTTTCAATTTACCGCTATTCAATTTGTATTCAGCCAAACGATTCTGGTCAATCTCCAGCATGGGCGCATCGATATAGATTTCAAATGCTTCGCCAAACGGATCGACAGACTTGTCGTCCGAACCTTTAAAGCTGGTTACATCCAAAGCGATATCGACCTTTTGTTCTGGTGCATAAGTCCATGCCAACGGAGTAGTTACTTCTTCTTCGGCTCCTGATGTATCTGTTCCTTCATTGTTTACACGTGCCGCAAAGCGGAACGGATTGTAATTGGCCAACTCGAATGTAACGGAACGGTAAGAGTTACCAGTATAATTCGCTCCGTTATTATTAGGCAATGCACTCGGTGATCCTTGTTGGTTGGACGAAATACGTACTACTTCCGCACTGACGGCCCGGTTGGTCTTCATGTAGATGGAGTATTTACCTCTACCGGCTGTAGGATTTTGTGGATTGCGGGGCATAAACATCAACAGACGACCTACGCTTCCCCAGTTACTTGCATCTACTTCCCAAAACTTACAATCAAAAGCTGTTACCCCAGCCTGGTCTTCCTCCCCATCCTTGTAATAATCCAAATACTGGGAGTAAAGCAAAAACTCATCATCAGGTCCCGCATTGAAAGGTTGATTATTGGCAAGATTCGTCATCTGCATGTCAAACTGCACATTGGCATATCGCTTTTGGGGAACCAACCGATAATAAATCTTTTCATCCTCCGGGAAATTCTCTTCCGATGGATTTTGTGCATTGTATTCATTGAGACCTTCTACTGTAATAGAATACTGATTAGCTGAATATTTAAAGGTCTTGTTAACCGTTGTAAAGTGTTCGGCTTCTATCTTGACTGTTCCCTCATCCGTGTCACTATGGTTCAACACGTTCTCAAAGTAGATGCGCTGCACGCCGGGAGCAGTTGCTGTATAAACATACTTATACCCGATACCGTTCGGTTCACCATATCCTTCATCGCCATCATTGATAACAGGAAGTGCTACGCCAGCCGCTGAACGAACGTCCAGTTCATTGGTGCTGACCAGTACCCGGATCGGAAACAGTTCTTCGGGACAGGTTTCCGGGATGGTGAACATCACCGTCACGTGAGCACGGCTTTCTTTATTACTTCCATTAACAGAACCATACACCTGTGTTCCCACCCAAGCCGGTGTAAACTCCTGTTTCTTGATGGTAATTACCTTGATTTTACGTTGCAGCTTTCCTTTCTTCACCAGCAACGTTCCTTCCAGTTTTTCGTTGTTGCCCAACGGCAAGAGCGAAATTCGGATTTCCCCTTCGCCTGTACCGTTTGTTACAGTAAAAGAATGGCCGATAGAAGGCCCCGCTACCCGGTTCCCGTCCAACCAAGAGATAGTCGGTTCATCCGCTTTGGTTACAGTTGTACCGTTTTTCCCCTTTAATGAATAGGTTAGGGTATAAGTGTTACCGGCATCCTTTTCGTCCAGGATGTAGCTGGTCTTGTCCACCGTCAGGATATATTCATTGTCTTCCACCGACTTTACCTCGTCTGAAATGGAAATCCACACGTTGTTGGTAGCCGGAGCTGTCGTTGCCGTCTCAAACGTTTCCTGTCCGTAGGACAAGGCTCCCGTTATATTCAAGCTGTAATGGAAATTGCGCTTTATCAGCAACTGCTCTCCTTTGTCATCGAGCAACAACGCACGATAGTATAAATCATCGGCTTCTGTTTCACCACGAAGATGCCCGCGTATAATGACGCTCACCGGATCGTCCGAAGTATTCTTGCACTCAAAGATGTATTCAGACACTGAGGTAGATACATCGGTGATGTCGCTCATCTTGGCATCGTTCAGCGGAAGGGTTACAAAATCCGCGTCATCCGGCCATACGAAATCATAACCTTTTGTCGGATGATAGGGTGCTACCGTACCGAAGGCATTCGAATTGACAACCGCAAATCCGGTGACTGTGAACCATTCTGTCTCCCACTTATTATTAGCAATAGATACCTGCGCCTGGTTTCGGATCATCTCAATTGAATTACCAAGTTGTTCGTTAATCTTGCGCTCATCATTCGGAGCACAGGCAAAACGTGCCCAGTAAATCATTTTACCGGACGAACCTTCCAATACGGACATCACCTCCGATTCCGATTTCCCACGGAAGTCGTCTTCCTTGAATTCCGACATATTCTGGTTGGCCAGAAAATGGATGGTACGGGTATTGTCGGGCACCTGGGCATCGAATGTACCTGTCAAGTCGCTTGTTGGTGCCAAGGTAGCTGTTGCCGTCGAGATGAACAGTCCGTAGCTGTCGAAGCAGAAGAGGGTCATGTTCTGCACACCGCCCCCGTCGGGGTCTACGGCACGGGTCTCTACTTCCTGCATATCCGGTATCTCGGCACTGAAGCGCAGAGCCACGTAACCATCACGTAAAGTATGATTCTTCCATAATTCATCCTCGTTACAAGAAACAAGCAAAGCTGATACTGCAACCATGGCTATCACCCTATGTATTATTTTCCTTATCATGTTTCTTTTTAATAGATTTCTCGATTACTTTTTATCGTTATAGCAATCACGGACACAAGCGACTCCCGTTCCTTCAACAGTATATTTATCATTAGAAATTCTTCCGCTTGCACAATAGTAATATTGTCCATTCAAGCGAAAGTCCATAGCATCTGCATCCTGATTTTCCGCACCTTGAAATTTAAAAATAATTTTAAGTTCTTCTTGTGTTGGTAAACGCCAATCGTCCAAAGTAACTTTGTTACCATCTTTATCTTTATACACTTCTACATAATGTGCACAATGTTCACGTGCAACACGGACACTATTATCACTTCCATCAAGCCTTAGATTACCACCTCCAACGTGAAATTCTCCGACACACGAACCTATCATAAATGACGGCGAAACCAATTGAGCATTATCTTTTCCTGGATCCGTAACCATAAGATCAGGATAATTTTTGTCTTGAATCATACGTGGACGTCCAAGGGTATACTCATTTGATGTACTTGTCAATACTATAGTGTACATTCTACCATTATATTCTGAATAGTCAGATTCCTTGACTTTATTTGATCTGGATGTATAATAGTAAGTATATAGATTTGATTTTCCACTACCATCTGCCCTCAATTTTGCCACTTTCGAAACAAAGAATCCATTTGGAGGACCACCGAACCACCCATCTGTTCCTACAAGGTATTCATATTTTCCATTCCAATTAGTAATACTTGAAGTCGCAAGAGCAATTCCTGTTATTCTATCACCTGGATATTCATAAGTTGTTGGGTTAGGATCTGACCTTTTAAAATCATCACGATATGAGTACCACCCTTGAATATTCGTAATATACTCCAGCGGATACTGGGCTACAGTAACTTCACGAGTAATGCCTTCGGCATTTGTCACCTCCATTTCAATATAACGTATTGTCTTGTTTTCAGGAAGCGTACTATAAACTTCTATGTTACCACTCATACTTGCATCGGGGGTGATTTTAATTGTACAGCGGTTGTTCCAATCCGGTCGGTAGGAGGAACCTTCATTTATACCGTACTCATTATCGGTATTAGGAATCTCCTCTAACTCCTGCTCCTGTCCAAACTTATCAATATAATATACGCGTGTAATATTTGTACTCACTTCCGACGAAGAAGTGAAGTAAAGGGTCGTATTATCATCTGTAATGTTGTGCATCTCCATTTCCTCTTCGTTCACATACAGAAATATCGGGCGTTCATTGCCGTCGATATTCACAGGGATTTCTTCCCAAGGTATGACTGAATACTTAATATCCGTCAATTCTTCCGGTTCGGACGGGTCGAGCGCACCGGGCGCGTTGACCGTTACTGTCACCTGGTAACAGGTGTTGCGCTTCAGCACTTTGTCCTTGCTGATGGGGATTTGATAATAGCTGCTCACATGTTCTGTTACATTTCCCGATTTATCTTCATATTTCATGGGAATGTTCACCACCAGGCGTACTTCCTTTTCCAGACTGGCATCGGCCCACTCGTGGGCATAGGCATAGGCAGTCACGGTAATCTGTTCTGCAGTCCAGTCAAAATAGTCGGTATTCACAAGACCGGGAGTCCTTAGATCAGCCTCACCACCCACTCCGGCCAGCAGCGAAGTGGTATAAGGCATATTCCGTAAATAATATCCGGGGATAGCCCCTTTCAGTTCCTGATCAAAAGTCACCTTCTCCCCTTTATTTATATGTACAATGACTTTGGCAGCCGCACGCCGCAGGGTAACTTTCAGCTTCGTATCATCGGACTTGACACCGTTGTAGAGCACAACCGGAGCGGCTGCCGCAGGCTCTTGCGCATCCGCATAGGCGATGCCGTCCATCAGGAACAACTGAGGAGCTTCCGATATGTCCCCTAACCCTGTCAGAAAAATATCCCGGTCTTGCTGCGTCATAGCTTTCAGGGAATTCAGGTCGGCGATGGCGTCAAACTCAGTTGTTGCATGGGTACTGTTGGCTATCAGGTACACCCAATAACCGGTATCGGCTGCAAAGTCCTCCCGCTTGGCCGCCAGTGTAACGGTGCCTTCCTTGTCCGTGCAACCGGTGACGCGTTCATAATGCTTCTTCCCGCCACTTTCTTCGAAGATGAAAACATCCAGATGTTCCACAGCCACTTCGGCTCCTTCCTCCGATGGAACGGTGGCCCGGCTTAGAGGTGTATCACCCGTCGAAAATTGCAGGACAATGGCATTGCCTTCCGTTCCTGTTCCAGACAGGAAAGAATCTGTTTCGCTGCTACAGGCCGCTAGCAGCGGCAGCAGCATCACCGTTTTCAGGATTGTATACAGTATCTTTTTCATAACATCGTCACTAGTTTAAGGGTTGACAGTCGTAGGATCTTCTTGAAGGATAACTATCTTTTCGGGGTCGTCGCTTCCCGGCCATTTCGTATCACCGCTGGTTCCGTTGATTTGCAGCAGCGACATGGCTCCCGGATCCCACCGGGGGATGTAGCCGATGCCCAGTTCTACCGTTCTGCCTGCGTTGTCGGACTTCAGCGCACGGATTTTGATGACATAGTCGGAGGAGGATGCCACGTAGGGAGGTTCCACTTTCTGCATGCCTTGTTCGCCGCTTTGGTACACCGTTATCTCATAGTCCGCCGGAGTGGCATTAAGCAAGGTGGGTTGCCATTCCTGTCCCTCAGGAGCGGTAAGCTGGAAGCGTGCCTTGAATGTTCCCTCATCCGAATCGGGGTCAGGATTATAATAAACCTTAGGCTGGCTATAGCTTGCTCCTTCCATGGGCTTTATAGGGTTCGTATAAGTGGGGTAGGCAAAATCGAGTTCGTAGTTTCCGCCGTCGTCCCAGTCGGCCACCACATACTCGACCGTGATTTTACCCGAATTCCGCATCAGGCAGCAGATGGCATAGTAATGGTTGCGTTCGATGCGTGGCAGGTACACCAAGCCGGTATTTTTTTTATCGCCAAACTTGTAGTCTATCTGAAGTACCGCTCCCTTCTCATTTCCCGGTGTGTTCCAGGAAGCACTGCCCCAAGGGGTTTCAAAGGGATAGAAAGGAACCTCCAGCAACGGTGTATAGTTGCCTGGGTTCTTGCGTTCTTCGTCTGATATGTTTTCGGAAAGAGCCTTGTTTACGTTTCCTCCCGTAACCAAAGTCAAATTGATTTCCTCCTCCTTAGAAACAATCTGTTTTAAAACCTCGTCTGTTTGCGGAAAAAGATAGTTCATCATACGGGTACCTTCTTTCAGAATCTTGGCACCGGTCACGGTAAGCGTTTCGGTCTCTCCTTCCACTTTGGCAGCAAACACTTCCAGTTTACCCACAGGACGTTCCAGCTCAAAATTCACTTTTTCATTTAAGGTATAATGTCCTTCGTGACCGGATTCAGTCTGCGGAGAAGTGTTACCTGTATTGATAGTCACCTCGTCTGTGGCAAACATAGGTAGTCCGTTATCACTCGTAGGCGTTTTGAGCTTAGTGAACGTAAAGTTTTTCAACTCAGTTTCCGATGTATTTGCATCCAATGTCTTTTCATTACCCGGCGTAGACATCGCCCCCTCATTGGCCACAGCGTAGAAGCGGAGGGTCTGGTCTGTGGATTCTGCCTTTATCTTCAAATCCATCAGGAAGGATTTAGTATCAGTCGTATTATCCAAGTCCTTTTTGTCCAGATAAAGATGACCGACGGTTGTACTACTACCATCAACATCGGAAAACGCATAGACGCGGAGGGAATGGAGGGCAGACTCTTCAGCGGTCGGTGTTCCGTCCAAAGCATCCACGGCACGTGTATGCACGTCCAGCTGCACCTGTACCGTCCGTTCGCCGGAAAGTGGTGCGCGGTCTTCTTCGTAGCAGCCTGTCAGGCTTCCGACCAGGCATCCCAGAACGAAAATCCTACCGAATATTTTTTTGATGCTATCCATATCGTTTCCAACTATTTTTCGTTTTTATCAGAATTCGGGCGTCAACACTTCCATCACCCAATCTTTTACCGAGTAAGACACTTCGATGTCGAACACTTTCTCCTTGATTCGGATGAACACTTTGTTCAGGGTATTCCGCTCTATCTCAGTCAGATAGATTTTTTTCTCGACGGAAGAGCCGTCGAGGGTATAGCTGAAGGTGAGAAAATATCTGGAATCTGTATCTGTAATCGAAGCACTTCCGTTTTCATCCAAATAAATGCCCCCATCGCCCCACGGGTTTTCCAGCAGATAAGGGTTCGTTAAAGGTATATTCTGTACTTTACCGTTATCCCCTTCAAACAGATAAAGGTCCTCCGAACCGGGTGCGTCCGCTTCGGTCAGGCTGGCAGTAATCCCAACAGTTCCAGCGAACAACGGAACAGACTTCCCTGTGTCAATTACCGGTTCAAATTTCTCCTCATTTCTGAACAGGCTTCCTGTTGCAGGAATGTTCGAAAGACTGATGCCCGTTATCTGCAAGCTACTGCCCGGCAGATTTTTGGTAACAAACAGTTCTAACTTGGCCACCGCCCTCTCGGCCGGTATCTCTATCCGGTAGTCGTTGGACGTGGAAGTGATGAGCTGTTCGGCCGTTCCGCTCATCGGTACCCGATTGTCATTCTTGTATGTACTTAAAGCGAACTGCAATTCCTCCAATGTTGTTAAAGGAGTGGATTTATTGAACTCAATCGGTTGCGAAGGTTCATCCGGCTTCATCGCATCATTCAGGACAACACAGAACTTCAGCGTCGTGCCATTCGTCGTAAGCAACTGCACATCGACAGGCTGTACCGGATTTCCTTCCAGGTCGACCCCCGAGAATTCAGGATCGACCATCTTCTGGAAGTAGAGACATTCGCTGCCTGCTCCCTCGCTGCCGTCGAAAATCCACAGATACAATACGGACGGCTTGTCTGCATCGGCTCTGGTGGTGATACCCACACTGAGGTTTACAATTCTTTCGTCCGCACGGTTTTCCCCCGCAGGCACATCCTTGCTGCATCCGCCCAACAGGAACGGAAGCAGGCAGGCCAGAATATGTAAAAACGCCGTCCGCATCAATGTCTCGTATCTATATCGTTGAATCTGACAATCCAGTTGTTTATAATGATCTGCGTATTTATCCACGACTGCCCGGCATCCAGAAAGAAGGTCATGACAAACGTATCTTCCCGGTCGAGATATTCCTGCAACGGCATGTCATACTGAGCCACCGTGCGGCACATGTCCATGTAGTCGATCAGCGGGATGGAGAATACGGTCTTTCCCGTATCGGCCCGTCTGACCGTGAGAATCGGGTCGTGCCCTTCAATCAACCGTCCCATACTCATTTCCGCCACAACGAGATTGAGCTTCGCTCCCTCGCCGTCGCCGGTAGTTCCCGAGGCCTTGTGGTAGGGCAGATACGTAAGGAGGCCGTCCTCCTCGTTCAGGCAGTTATCGTGGTGCATCAGTCCGTTGTTGTCCGTTATCGTAAAGATAAAATCATCCTTGTCCAGCCCCTCGCCGTTCATCTGCTGCAAGATGACCCGTATGGTATTGGAATTCTTCACCAACGGTACCGTAATTTCTTCGTAATTCCAGGTGTTTCGGGTGACGGGCCGCGTGTCGACCTGTGCCTGTGCCAGTCCGTGCCAGAAAGGATGCAACTGGCCCACCGAATCCACCGGCTCGCCACGCAGCTGATGCTCGTAGCGGTTGATGCGGCACTTCAGTTCGTCCAGCGAAGCGACATCTTCGGCAATCGTCACCTTTTCGCTGCCTTCCGTTCCGGCCCAGGCTACCAGCTGATAATTGCCGGGTGCGACATCCAGCGGAATACTGAAATCCTCATCGCTGAGTGTCTCACCTGTCTGTGTCTGCCTGCCGACCAACCGGCCTGCTTCGTCGAAGACATACAGGGTGACCGAAGGAACCTGCGACGCGAAAGCATCGGTAAAGAGCATGTTGTAATCGTAGCGGAACTTAACCCGATAGACAGTGCCACAATCATCGTTGTCCCAGATTGTTTCGCATGACGAGGCCAGCAAGGCGCACAGCACCGGCAACAGCCAACGCTTTGCAGCATGATTGATATGACTTATCAGGTTTTCCATCATTATTTTTGTTTTTATAGTTTTTCAAGAGGGAGTACCGGTGCAGGCGCCGTCTTCCGGCATCCGCCCGGCACCTCCCTCCGGGTTGTATTACATTTTTCCCAGCAAACGGGGCTTCCCCGCTTTAGAATTCAATGTCATTGTAACGTACAATCCAAGGCAGAATCTTCACTTCTACTTTCAGCGCAGCTTCCTTGGTTTCGTTCGGGGTCTCGGGAGTCGGATCTACAATCGGGTCGCCCAGACGGGTGATGTTGGTAACGGCCAGTGAGTAGATGTTGTTGCGCATGATGGCAAACTCCATGTTGCCCAACGTGTTGTTGTTGCCGTCATCGTAGTGCTTGATCTGCGTGGAATAGTAATAACAGATGTTACCGACATACTTCACAATGCCTGCAGCTTTCAAACTTTCCGTTGTTTCCGGTGTTGTTCCATTAATCAAGTCAAGAATAGCCTGCGGTGTATTGCCTCCGAAAGCCTCGCCGATGGCAGCCAACGACTCAAAATTATATCCGTTATATTGGTATAATTGGTCAACCGGAGTTTGACAAGCCTCATCTTTGTACATTCTGGCCACAAACGTAATGCCGGTGCTCAAGCCGTGGGTCTGGTGCTCGATGTCTGTAGAATTTTCGAAACAGTAGGCCAGACGTACGCCCACGACAGGATTGCCTTGTCCAGGAGTAACATCACCCGGAGTTTCTGCACCCGTGGTAGGCCAAGACTTGAAATAGCTGGCAGGAACGTCCGTTCCAGTTTCAAAATTGCCGTCATTATCAATCGTCAGCTTTTCACTTTCTTCACTTACCTTAGCCAACGTATTATAGAACCAGGTGTCTGTTGCAGGATCATCCTTAAAGTTTCCGTCCGCTTCAAACTCAACCCCATTCTTAGCGTCCCAGTAAGGGGTAATCAGGAAATTGTTGCCATTGAGTGTACCGAAAGGAGCAGGCACTCCGTGCGCATCCTGAATGTGTCTCACATGATAGACTTCCTTGGACAGATTGACCAAAGCATAGCCTTCCAGCCTTACATACCAGTCGGTTGTACCCGTACCATCGAATTGATAGGTCAAGGATGCTTCCACATCTTCCGTATCGGCTACCACATACCAGCCTTCCTTGTCATCGGCTATTCCGGCATTATAAGCATCTTGCTTTTTTGCCTCCAGTTTGCGATACTTACCTTCGCTTGAGGCATTGGGAGCACCATAAACGGTGACGGTTCTTGTACCCGCGCCTTTATCTTCCTCAATCAGGACATAGACCGTATTGGGAGTCGGGGTACAAGCGTCCTTCGCAACATTCAACGTCACGTTGCTCTTGTTATCATCCGTATTGCAGCCGGGGATAGTCTTTGCCTTCACCTGACCGGCTACAGGCACTGTATAAACATCATTGGCTTTCTGCTGACGATAAGTGATTTTGGAAACAGTACGCTCGATGTTAACTGTCACCGTTGCCGGATTTTCCGGAGTATTGTTCTCCGTCAATGCCTTGGAGACTTCCTGCTGGTTGGCCATCATAACGCCGTCATTAGTAGTAGCCAATACGCCTGCTGCGGCATCAGCCGTATTTATTGTGCTGCCATCGGGAACATATTTTCCATCCCGAATCTTGTCATAAAGGCCTTTGACAGTAGTCAGGTCGGTGGCTTCTCCATTAAAATTGCCTACAAAGCCGGTATACGGATTGGCCACAACCAGAATCTTATAGGTACCTACCCCCAGCTTGATGGGTTCGCTGGTATAGGTATTTTCATTGGGAGTTTGTCCTTGTGTCCATCCGTCTACAGACGCACCACTTGTTGCATACAACTTCGCATAGCCACTGGTACCGTCTTCCGACAAGGCCACCAGCAAGATACTGGCAATCTTGTTTTCATTCGCTGTTCCCGCGTTCTCCAATCCGCTGTCTTCGGCATCACCCTGACCATCACCAGTATTCGCCTTGGTGCTGTTGCCATTGTTGGCAATCGAAATGGAAAGATATGCCGGAGTCTTGTCTCCGCTACCGGGGCCGTTCCCCTGGTTCTCGTCCAAATTGTCGCTGCAGGCGCTGAGCAACCCCACAGCCACTAACAAACCTAAATACCTAAAACTTTTCATAACACTACATGTTTTAAAAATTAATACTTTATTTTAGTTACATTCATTCCAGAAACTCCATATTGTGTTCCGCCGCCGGCAGGCCGGCTTCCCGGGCCACGGCCATGTGGTGCCGTGCCTTGTCGTAATCCTTCAGCAGGATGCAGGCCACGCCACGGGCATTCTCGGCCTCGGGGCAGGCGGACTTCACACGGTCCAGATAGGCCAGCGCCTCTTCGGCACGCCCCTGTTCCAGCAAGGCATTGGCCGCATTGAGGTTGGCCACATCGCTGTCGGGATACATACGTACCGCCACGTCGAACACCTCGTTGAAATCTGCACTGCCCGGCTCGTAGGTCTGCGCCACGGCAAACATTTCTTCCAGGCTGAGACGGCCGGGAGCCGTACACACCAACCGTCTGGCCTCTTCCAGGTTGAAACTGCGAATCACGTAGTTGATGCGGTAGTCGGTACGCCGCAGGCCGGGATAACAGTCTTCCAGCAGCACCTTGTAGGACTCGGGAAAGCGGACGCGCAGCTGCCGTTCCTTCACGTCGACGTCGGCAGGTCCGTTTGCAAGGTAGTCGAGGATGGCTTCCCGGTCGGGCAGGTCCGATGCCTCAAGGTAGTCTGCCAACCCCTGCCAGTTCTCGGGTTCGTATGCACACTTCAGGAGAGATGGCGGAAAGCCGTAACGGTCCGTCAGGTAGTTCTTCAAGGCCTCCGTACGTCCCTGGGCAAGGCGCACATTCGAAGCATAGCTGCCTTCGGGCGAAGCATATCCGCACAGTTCGATAGAAGTAATGGTAAAATCGCGGTCGTTCTTTACGGTATCGACCGAAGCAAGGATGCGCTTCAGTTCGTCAGGGTTACGCCGATAGGCGGGGTCGATGTCGGTACGGTTCAGACGGAAATCCAGATAGGCACGCCCGTCGAGTTCGCGCGTCTTGACCGGTTCGGCCTGGGGCACGACATAGGCCAGACGAGGCTCGAAGGAGAGGTCTTCTTCCACCAGGTCGGCGCATGCGCCCGGTGTCACCCGTCCACAGCCACAGAGGTCTTCCACAATCTGCAGACGCGAGTGGTCCATCCATCCGGCATAGGGCAACGTCACCCGATAGGCCACACTCTGCTGCTCCCCACGCCTGCACACCACGCTGCAGTAGACCTCGTCGGCATAGGCAGCTTCGGGGTTGCGCCGGAGGTAAAGACTGCGCGTACGCCCCATCACCTCGACAGGCGGAAGCCAGGCACTCCCGGTACCGCCGGACTGCAGATAGCGCGGATGAAGCAGAATGGAACCGCCGGACTTCACCTTAACGGCAGAAAGGTCGAGGGTCATGCTCACCGTCACACTGTCCTGCCGCCGGGTAACGGCGGCATCGGTCACCACGGCACCGCTCTGCAGGTTCTGCTGGGCATACCCGTCGGCAACCGTACAGAACGCCACCATAGTCCAAATACTGAGAAGTAATGTCTTTCCTTTCATATCCTTTTCCTCCCCCAACGTTTAAAATGCATAAATGAGGCTCACGGCAGCCTTGGTAGGCCCCAGATAGTGATGCGGCTCGTCGTTCTCCTTCTTGTCGCCGCAATGGGCACATTCGTACTTGTCGGCCCGGGTATAAATGTAGCCCAAGCCTATTTCGGCTTCCAGGCTCCAACGCCGGGACAAGAGCCACTGATAACCGTAACCGATACCGGCCCCCACCATCCAGCCTTCGAAGCGGTGTTCTTTCAGCTGGCCGAAGTCGGTACCGAGCCATTTGAAGTCCGCATCTATATTTCCGAGGTTATAGATGCCACCCAGCAGGTGGAATCCGAAGAAGTGGCCGTTGAAGCGTTCGCACAGCCAGTAGCGGAGTTCGGGCTGCACCAGCCAGTGCTTCCACTTCTTGTTGTCGTGGAAGGTCCATCCGTTGAAACTTCCGGACACATCGACAGTCCACCGGGGCGACAAGCCCGCTTCCACCCCGAGGCTGACAGAAGCTGTGGCATCGGAAAGCAGGTTGGTCTTGACCGCCCAATTCTGCGCGGACAAGGAAAGGCTGGCAAACAGCATCAGCAGGATTAAACATCGTTTCATAGTTTCCATATATGAGAGTGCCTATTTTTCGTTACAAATCAAAGGTTTGGTATTCCCGTTACTTTGCAGGTAACGGAAGATGCAAATGTTTGTCAGGCAAAGGACGGGATTTTTTCTATAAAAAAAAATAAATGTAATAAATTAACACTGATTTTGCAAAATATATTATACTTTCTTTTCAACCTGTGGAAAGAGGGAGGGATGACATAAGGAATGTAGACGGATTTGTGTTTCCCAAAGCAGGCCGCAAATAGGGCTGGAGAGCCCTTCGGACGCTACGATTTTACGTAAAGCTTTGCATTGCCGCACGCAAAGCTTTGCATCGGCCATCGTAAAGCTTTGCATCGGCCATCGCAAAGCTTTGCATCTTCGTGTGCAAAACGATACGGTGAAAAAGCCTGCCGGGCAAGAGGACAACCTCTTCCCGTTACCTGCAAAGTAACGGAAAATTCACCGCTTACCTTAAAAAAACGTGTGACAGGATTTCACGGTTCATACGCCCGATGCGTTCGTCGGTATGGGGCTTGAAATAGGTTTCGGTAACTTTGACAGACGAATGCCCCATCGCATTGCTGATCAGCTCCTGCTGATAATTCCGATAGTTGGCGATGGTAGCCCAACTGTGGCGGGCACAATAGCTGCTGAGCGAAACCCCTACCCCGGCCCAGGCGCCCAACCGCTTCAGGCTGGCATTGAAACCTCGCAGCGCATTCTGATACTGCCGGTAGGCGGCAACGCCCACCTTATTTATATAGGGGAACAGGTAAGGGGAACGGTCGTCGGTATTCTTCAGGCAATCGATGAGATGCATGGCACGGGGCTCGACCGTGACCGTGAGCCACGCACCCGTCTTGCGGCGACGGTACACCAGGACATTCCCCTGAAGGTCGCACTTCCGCAAATAGGCAATGTCCACAAAGGGGATGCCGCGCAACATGAACAACAGGAGGAACAGCTGGCGGGCCTTCTCCACCCCCGATGCTGCCGGCCGGGGGGAGACATCCAACCGACGCCATACCTGCTCGTCGACCGCACGCTTCACCGTAACCCGGGTACCTGTATATACCCCCTTGAACAAACGGGGACGATAAGGGACATAACCCTGATCGACCGCCCGCCAATACACCGCACGCAACATGCGCATGTAGGTGGAAATGCTGTTCCACTGTAACTGGCGCCCCAGCAGATAGTTCTGGAACTCCATCAACCAACGGGCGTCCATACCGGAAAAGGACAACGGACGGCCTTCCGTAAAATGGAGAACCCGGTTCAAGGTGCTGCGATAGACATGCGCCGTGCCCATACGCCCTTCGTTCTCCATCTGGAGGACAAGTGAAGCCATATAGGCTGTCAAACTTTCTCTTTCATTTTTCATAAATCATTGTTTTTTGGAAAATCAACGGACAAAATAAGAAAAAGAACCAAGAAAATCTTCTATTTTTGCAAATAAGTATCAAAATGACACCGCTTATGAAATACCCCATCGGAATCCAGAGCTTCGACCGTATCATCGAGGACGGATATGTCTATGTCGACAAGACGGAACTGATTTACAACCTGACGCACGAGAGCAGCATCTATTTCCTGAGCCGCCCCCGCCGCTTCGGCAAGAGTCTGCTCGTGTCCACGCTGAAGAACTATTACCTGGGCCGCAGGGAGCTGTTCCGCGGGCTGGCCATGGAACGGCTGGAGACGGAATGGGCCGTCTATCCCGTGTTCCATGTGGATTTCAATGGGGCTGTGTTCAGCAATGCCGGGCAGCTGGAAGCAATGCTGCGCGACTATGTGGAAGGGTGGGAAAGAATGTACGGCCTGGTACCTGACAAAGAACTGGGAATAGGAATCCGTTTCCGTCATGTGCTCCGTGCCGCCCACGAACAGACGGGACGCCGGGCCGTGGTGCTCATCGACGAATACGACAAGCCGATACTGGACGTGCTCGACGTGGACGGCTCGCTCGAAGACCGGCACCGTAACGTGCTCAAGGCCTTCTACTCCGTGTTCAAGGCGGCGGACGAGCACCTGCAGTTCGTGCTGCTGACGGGCGTGACGAAGTTCTCGCAGGTGAGCGTGTTCAGCGGCTTCAACCAGCCGAAGGATATCAGCATGGACGGACGCTACGAGGCGCTGTGCGGCATCACGCAGGACGAGATAGACCGCTACTTCCCGCAACCCATTGCCGACATGGCCGCGGACTACCGCTGCACGCCCGGGGAGATGAAGCAGCGGCTGAAGCAGCAGTATGACGGCTACCACTTCAGCAAACGGCTGACGGATGTGTACAACCCCTTCAGCCTGCTCAACGCGCTGGACAGTCGCAGTGTGGACGACTACTGGTTCCGCTCGGGCACACCCACATACCTCATCCGCCTGCTCGCCCACTTCAACGAGAACATCAACGAGCTGACGGGCAAGTATTACCGCCCCGAGGAGTTCGTGGACTACAAGGCCGACGTGGAACGTCCGCTGCCTATGATTTTCCAGAGCGGATACCTGACCATCAAGAACTATGATTTTCAATTCAACACCTTCCTGCTGGACTTCCCCAACAACGAAGTGAAGAACGGCTTCCTGACGATGCTGGCCACGTCGTATCTGAAACCTCAGGAGGAAATGGGCACGTGGATACGCAGCGTGGTCATGACCCTCCAGGAGGGCAACACCGACCGACTCCGCACCCTGTTCACCTCGTTCCTGGCCAGTATCCCCTACACCATGCGACGCAAGGAGGGCGAGGCCGAGCGCGAACGCTACTTCCAGTACACGTTCTACCTCATCATGCGCCTGGTGAGCGTCTACACCGTCTACGTGGAGAAGGCGCAGAGCCAGGGCCGCGTGGACTGCGTGGTGGAAACGCCGCAGTACGTCTACATCTTCGAGTTCAAGCTGGACGGTACGGCTGCCGAGGCCCTGCAACAGATCGAAGACCGCGGCTATGCCCGCGAGTATGCCGCCGACACCCGGCAGCTCTACCGCGTGGGCGTGGGCTTCTCGTCGGAGACCGGCACCGTCAGCGACTGGGAATGCCGGTAACATTCATTTTTCCCCCAAATACATGTCATCCCGGACCAAGCGGAGATTCCGAAAATGCGCCATGCACACAGACTCCGCTTATTGTCCAGGATGACCGACCACTCATTCCATATCATCAGGATGTCGCAGCCTCTACCCGCATGAAACGACAGGCTGCCAACCGGATCAATAGCTGATCTTCACCCCCGCAAAGTAGGAACGGGGCAGGCCGGGGCCGTAGATGTAGCCCGAATCGCGCAGCTTGCCCTGGTCGAAGTCTTTCTGATAGGCGTTGAAGAGGTTCTGCACACCGGCGTTCACCTGGAGAGTGATGTTTCTGTAAAGGGCAAAGTCGTAGGCGGCCTTGAGGTTCATCTCCCAGAAGCGGGGCGTGGTCTCGGCGCGGTCCTTCTCAATATACCCTTTGCGGTGCTCCACCAGCATGCTGCCCGTATAGGTGCCCGAGAGGGCGATGCTCAGAGGCTTCACGGGGCTGTAGGTGAGCGTCATGTAGCCGTAGGTGTCGGGCGTGCGGAAGACGCGCTTCTCCAGAGGTACCGACTCGTCGTCGCTCCACTGACGGGCCTCCTTGTACTCGGCCTTCTGCAGGGTGACGCCTGCCTGAAGCTGGAGGCTGCTGAGCCAGGCCAGCTTGCCTTCGAGCGTCACGCCATAGACGCGGGCACCCTTCTCGTTGTAGCGTTCGTTCTTCAGGATGCCGTTCTCGGTACCAATCTGGCGCAGGGCAAAGGCATCGGACAGGTTGGTGTAGAAGCCTTCGACCAGCAGATTGCCCTGCAGGGCTCCCCAGCGGTGGTACAGGTCGGCCGAGAGGCTGAAGCTGCGCGACTTCTCCTCACGCAGGTCCTTGGCCAGCTGGATCATGGACACATTGCCGCCCACGTTCTCCACATGCAGGTCTTCGTCGAAAGCCTGGGGCGCACGGAAGCCCACGGAGTAGGCGGCACGCAAGTTGATGTCCTTCGTGGGGTTGTAGCGCAGGTTGACGCGCGGACTGAAGATGACGTGATTGATCAGGTTGTGCTTGTCCAGACGGCCGCCCACGAGGAAGCTCCAATGCTCGTTCTTCCACTCGTTCTGCAGGAAGGCGCCGGCGATGCGCACCGTCTGGTCGAGGTAGCGGTTGTAGCCCCACATTTGGTCGTGCATGGCATCCTGGTTGTACTCCACGCCGCCCGTCAGGTCGGCAGGCAGGAAGAGGCAACGGTCGAAGTGGTAGACATACTGCGTGCCCACCACCCACGTCAGGTCCTTGGTGGAGCCATAGGCGTCGAGCGAGTGGTCGCCGCCGTAATAGCTGTCGCGGTCGATGTTCTGCACGGAGGCGTAGACATTGACCTTATGCTTCTCGTTGGGCGAGAAATAGTCGAACTTCACGCTTCCGCTGTTGATGCTGTGCTGGGTCTGCTCGGTGATGTCGGTTTCGTGGGGCGGACGGTTGAGCAGGTTGCCCCCGCGGCGGAACTCCTGCAGGTGGTGGTATTCGAAGGTCAGCTTCGAGTAGGTGCTTGTCTTGAGGAAGGAGCGGAAGCCCACGGTCTGGTTGCGCAGCTTGGGCAGCTCGGTGAAGCCGTCGCCGTCGTAGTCGAAGCCGCTGCGCTCGCGGTTCTGCCCGAAGACGTAGATGCCCGCCTTGTGGTTGTCGGTCACGAGGGAGGCGTTCATCGTGGTATTGTTGTCGAAGGTCGAGAGGCCGCCCACGCCCATGAGGGTGTGTCCCAGCTGGGCGGAGTTGCGCAAGGGTTCCTTGGTGATGATGTTGATGGTACCCGCAATGGCCGACGCGCCGAAGAGGGCCGAGCCGCCTCCGCGCATCACCTCCACGCGTTCGATCATGTTGGCCGGAATCTGCTCCAGCCCGTACACACCCGCCAGGGCGCTGAACACGGGGCGCGAGTCAATCAGGATCTGGGTATAGGGACCGTCGAGGCCGTTGATGCGCACCTGCTGGAAGCCGCAGTTCTGACAGTTGTTCTCCACCCGCACGCCCGGCTGGAAGTTCAGTCCCTGGGCCAGCGTGGTGGAGTTGGTCTGCTCGAAGAGTTTGAAATCCATGACGTTGACCAGCGTGGGAGCCATGCGGCGGGTGGTCTCACTGCGGTTGGCGGTAACCACCACGCCGTCCAGCGCCACGAGGTCCTCCTCCAGTTCGAAGTTCTCTTCCAGCGTGACACCCTTCTTCAGGACCACTTCGCGCGTCACGGTCTTGTAGCCCACGGCGCTGACCTGCAGCGTGAAGCGGCCCTCGGGCAGGTTCTTCAGGAAATAATGGCCCGTGGCGTCGGTCAGGGTACCGATGGTGGTACCTTTCAGCGAAACGGTCATATAGGAAAGGTGTTCCTGGGAATGTTTCTCCAGAACATGTCCCACAATGTTGGCATCCGATTTTTTCAGCTCTCCGGCAAAGAGGGTGGCGGGCAGCAGTGCGTACAGCACGGCCACCACAAGAAACAGATATTTTTTCATGCGTCTTCTTTTTAAATTATTGAATAAAGGAAAGGGAAGAGGTGCCTGAACGGGGACTCACCACAGATTACACAAATTGGCACAAATCTTTCATCGGACAATCTGTATGATAGAAATCAGTGCCTATCTGTGTAATCTGTGGTAAACGATGATACACCTTACGTCAGGCGAAGAAGACACAGGCGGGAGGAGCGCGCAGACGGATGCCGTCCTCCAGCCGCGGCAGGCAGAGGCGCGTGCAGCGCACCACCGCCAGCAAGCCCAGCAGGGCACAGAAACAGGGGACGGCAGCCAGCAGCACAGGCACGGAAGAGGCCTCGTAATGGTCAAGGAAAAGAATGGTCTCGGCCTGGCCCGACGTGTGCTGGTGACCGGCTTTGAAGGGATGCGAGTGCACCATGATGACACCGTTCACCACATGCGAGTGGGTGAACAACGTCACTCCTCCCCAATACGTCAGGAACAGCAGGGGAAGGAAATACTTCAGGATGTGGCGCAACTTCTCCAAAGAACGTCTGTTTATGGTTGGTTTGAGGGCGCAAAGATAAGGGTATTCAGGCAGACGCACAAACTTTCGGAATACCAATCTATTGGTATAATAAAAAAGGATGTACACACAACCCACCACACATTCGTCTATAACAGACTACTGCAAAGCTATCGCATATTCACCGCCGACCTCGGTGGGAAAGTCCACTTCGTAGTAGCTGAATATGGCATTGGACTGCTTCCCGGCGCTGCGGGCCACCTCGCGACCGTCCTTGCTGACCACAATCGGCCAAGCGGTACGCAGCTTGCAATCCTTTCCGGAAAGCGAACGAATGACGGCACCGGTCAGAACACCTGCCTTCCACTGCATGCCCACTTCAAAGTTGCCGCGTGCCTTCAGTCCCGACACGCTGCCTTCGGGCCAGGCATCGGGCAAGGCAGGCAGCAGGTGGAGGAAGCCTGCATGACTCTGGAGCAGCATCTCGGCCACGCCGGCCGTAAAGCCGAAGTTGCCGTCGATCTGGAAAGGCGGATGCGCATCGAGCATGCTCTTGAAAAGTCCGCCTCCCTTGCGCCCGCTGCCGAAGCCGATGGGATTGAACAGGTTGGAGATGATCTTATAGGCATGGTTACCGTCGAGCATACGGGCCCACATGTTGATTTTCCAACCCATGGACCAGCCGGTAGCCTCGTCGCCGCGGTTCAGCAGGGTCTGCCGCACGGCATTGAACAGCTCGGGCGTGTCGGTCGTAATCTGGTCGCCGGGATGGAAGCCGTACAGATGGGACAGGTGGCGGTGATGGGGATCGGCCTCCTTGAAGTCGTACATCCACTCCTGCAGCTTGCCCCCCTCGCCTATCTGATAGGGAAGGAGCTTGTCCAGCTTCGTCTGCAATTCCTGTTGCAGGTCGGGGTCGACACCCAGCAGACGGGCGGCGGCCAGCGTGCGGGTGAAGTTCTCGCGGATGATGGCCATGTCCATCGTGGGCCCCATGCTGAGGGCTACCCGTTCACCCTTGGGCGAGATGAACCAGTTCTCGGGCGAGAGTCCGGCGGGAGTCACCAGATGCCCCTGACCGTCGTCCGTCAGCCAGTCGGCAAAGAACTCGGCGGCACCCTTCATCAGCGGATAGGCTTTGTCCCTCAGGAAGGCTTCGTCCTGCGTGAACTGGTAGTGCTCCCACAGGTGGCTCGTGAGCCAGCCCTGCACCATCGGCCAGAAGGAGGCACTGGGCACGTTGTCGTTGGGGACGGATTCGCGCCACAGGGACGTATTGTGGTGGGCCACCCATCCGCGGGCGCCATACATGTGCTCTGCCGTCTCGCGGCCCGAAACGGCCAGTTCCTCAATCATACGGAACAGCGGTTCGTGACACTCGGACAGGTTGGTCGGCTCGGCCGGCCAATAGTTCATTTCGGTATTGATGTTGACGGTATAGCCGCTGTTCCAGGCCGGGATGGTGTCCTGGTTCCAGATGCCCTGCAGGTTGAGAGGCTGGCCGCCGGGACGCGAACCGGAAATCATGAGGTAGCGCCCGTACTGGAAAAGGGTGGCTGCCAGGTCGGGGTCGCTCCGGTCGGCAAAGCGGTCGATGCGCTGGTCCGTCGGCAAAGCCAGCTGTTCGGGCGAGGACGGCAGCTTCAGACTAACGCGGCTGAAAAGGGCGTTAAAGTCGGCCGTATGCCGTTTCTTCAGCTGGTCGTAAGTGTAGGCCGAAGCCTTCGCCAGAATGGAAGCAGCCTTTGCCGAAGGGTCTATACCCTCGCGGCTGGGGCTCTTGTCGAATCCGTTGTAGCTGGTGGCCATGCTCAGGAGGAAGCAGGCTTCGTCCGTGCCGCTCACGCGGATACCCTTGTCGGTGACTTCGACCTTGCCACCCGGACATACGGGCAGCAGCTGGGCCTCGAAGAACATGCCCTTACCCTCTATCTCATCGCCGTAGAGCACGCGCTTGTTGAACTTGCGGCGGCCCTGCCCGTCATACAGCTCGGGGTGTTTGTACTGGTCACCCCAGCTTTCCAGCTGCTCGAAGGTGCGCCGCTCCACATAGCCCGGTGCCTGCCCCTTCATCACCAGCTTGCCGTCGTGCACCGAATACCGTGCTGTGGGATGGACAGACGAGAGGCCGAGCGTGACGTCGAGTCCGTCCTTGCCGTCGGTCTTCAGGCGGATAACAAGGACGTCGTCGGGATGAGAAGCAAAGACTTCGCGCTCCACGGTCGTGCCGTCCGAAGTATAGCGCGTGCGGTTCACGGCTTCCGCGAGGTTCAGCTCACGGGAGTAGGCCGATACCTGCCCGGCACGGTTGTCCGTAATATAAAGGTCGCCGAAAGGCTGGTAACACTGGTGCAGACGTCCCAGCCAGTGCTTGCAGATGAGGTCTGAAGCCTGACCGTACTCACCGGCCTTCATCAAGGCCATGACACGTTCCTTCATTTCGGGTGTCACCCGTATATCCTTGAAGGTCGTAGAGGGTTCGCCGCTGTAAAGTGTGTTCTCATTGAGCTGCAGATGCTCCCCGGCTGTCCCGCCGAAGACCATGGCCCCCAACCTGCCGTTGCCGACGGGCAGGGCCTCGTTCCAGTTGTCTGCCGGTGCATCGTACCACAACTTGACGGTTTCCCTCTCCTTCTCTACGCTGCCCGCGCAGGCCGCCAGGCAGAGCAGGAACAGTAAATACCAGTGTTTCATAAGTTTTTGGACTTTAAGAATTTATACATGTAGGTATGGCAAAGTTATAAAAACAGTCCGACAATCCAACACCTCTCCCGGACGGGAACATGATTTTGAGACAAAAACGCAAGAAAATGGTACGGCTTTATAATCCGGCACTCGCAGGGAAGCGGCCCGAAGCATCATTCAGCGCGACATGCTGAAAGCTGAAAGCCAAACAAAATGAAAGCAAAATCGCCGTCCGACTGACAACGCCGTTCCATCGGGAAGCCACAACCAGCGGAAAAGCACGAACCATTATCGATAATTATGCAGAAAAAAGGCAGAAAAAGGACTACATATACACTTTTCCACACCAATCCGGGCGTTTGCCGACAGAAAACAAACGACTTGCCGATAGAAAACAGTGCTTCCAACCACACAAAACATACGATTTGCCGAGGGAAAACATACGACTTGCCGGGGGAAAAGCGACGCTTTCCCCTCGATAAAGCACGGAAAGGGCTCCGTAAGGGAATGTCTGCACTCTCTTTCAACTGTAAACATTTCGATACACCACTGGCTGTCAGCCGAATACAGAAAATCGTTCGCACGGATGGAAACGGACCGCCCACCGGCCGGAAAGAAGCGATTCTCAGCCAACAGAAAATACAAAGTGTCAAAACGTCAAACCGGGGAAAAGGGCGGACCGTAGGCAAGAAAACGGGGGCAAAGCAGAAATATCTGAAAAAAAAGTCGTCTCTTTGCAACTTTGTAGGGCGGATGTCCCGTCTAACACACAAAGAAACCAAGAAACTAAAAACCGGAACCATATGAAACGTATCCTTATCCTACTCGGCCTGATGGCCGCCACCAGCCTGGGCATGCAGGCCGAAAACAGAACCGTGACCGACACCGTGGACGGCAAAAAGCGCGTCATCGAACTGAACTACGACCTGATAGACGGCCGCCAGACAGTGGACACCCTCAGCATCACCACCTACGAAGGTACCGATGCCGACGAGGCCGGCCATGACGATACCTACCCCCCCCGCCACAACGGCGGCGGCCTGCAATGGGTGGGCTTCAACTTCGGCGACGACGCGCCGGAAACCATCATCGCTCTGACGGCCATCATCCTCACACTGGGCCTGCCCGCAATGCTCATCTTCATCATCTTCTACTTCCGCTACAAGAATCGCAAGGCCAAGTATCGTCTGGCCGAACAGGCACTGGCTGCCGGACAGCAGCTGCCGCCCGAGTTCTTCAAGGAAGGCGAAGGAAAAGACCTGCGCAGCCGGGGCATCAAGAACATCTTTCTGGGCATCGGGCTCTTCATCTTCCTGTGGGCCATCACGGGCGTGTTCGGCCTGGGCTGCATCGGCCTGCTCATCATGTTCACAGGCTTCGGGCAGGTAGCCATCTACTACACCCAGCCGGGACAGGGCGACGGCAAGCCCTTCATCCGCATGGAGCGTGACGAAAAGAAGGGCTACCGCTACATGAAGGTGGGCGGCATCGAGCTCCGCGACCAGACCGAGAAGACCGAGAAAAAAGACACCCCCGCCGCCGAAGACACAAACGAACCGAAAGAATGAGCCAACTCAACGACATATCGCTGATTGCGCAGGTCGTGGTGTTTCACAACACCCGCGCCTTCGACCAGCTGGTCAGGAAATACCAGTCGCCCGTGAGGCGCTTCTTCCTGAACCTGACCTGCGGCGACAGCGAGCTGAGCGACGATCTGGCGCAGGACACCTTCATCCGTGCCTACACCAGCCTGGCCTCCTTCAAGAACCTGTCCAGCTTCTCCACCTGGCTCTACCGCATTGCGTATAATCAATATTATGACTATCTTCGCAGCCGCAAGGAGACGGACGACCTGGACACGGCACGGGTGGACGCCCAGTGCAGCGTGCGCCAGCCGGACACGGGCCTGCAATCGGACCTGCACCGCGCACTGGCCACGCTGAGAGACATCGAGCGCACCTGCATCACCCTCTTCTACCTGGAGGACCAGAGCATCGACAAGATAGCAAGCATTACCGGATGCCCCACGGGAACCGTAAAGAGCCACCTTTCGAGGGCCAAGGAAAAGATGGCAACATACTTAAAACAGAATGGTTATGACAGAAAATGATGACAAGTTACTGGAGAGCTTCTTCGCCGGAAAGCGGCAGGAAGTGGCCGACAACGGCTTCACACACAGCGTAATGCGCAGCCTGCCCCGCCGGAGCAACCGCCTGGCGCGCCTGTGGACGGCCGGAGGATTTGCGCTGGCCGCCGTGCTGTTTGTGGCGCTGGACGGACTGGAGCTGTTGTGGAACAGCCTGCGCGAGGCCTTCACCTCGACCCTGGCCGACGGCATGACGCAAGTGGACCCGCGCTCGATGGCCATAGCCGTAGTGGTGCTGCTCTACCTGATGTACCGGAAAATAGCCTCTTTGGCCTGAAAAGATTATTTTTCACGGCCGGAGAACCATTTTGTCGACGATATGTTATATCTTTGCCGTTTGTAAAAACTGAAATGGTGAAGAGAGTTTTGAAACATATCGTCCCTGTCCTGACCGTGCTCCTCCTGTTCCTTGCCGGCCGGGCCTCTGCCCAGACCACCCGCAGCGACAGCACCGTCATGCAGCGCCTGAAGGACATGGGAATCCCCGTGACCTACAACAACCGGGTGGAACTGCTGATGAACGGACACGACAAGTTCGTCGACCTGTTCGAAGCCATCCGCGGCGCACGCCACCACGTCCACCTGGAATACTTCAACTTCCGCAACGACTCCATCGCCAACGCCCTGTTCGACCTGCTGGCCCAAAAGGCTGCCGAAGGGGTGAAGGTGCGGGCCCTGTTCGATGCGTTCGGCAACTGGTCGAACAACCAGCCGCTCAAGAAGAAACACCTGGAGGACATCCGCCGGCGCGGCATCGAAATCGTGAAGTTCGACCCCATCACCTTCCCCTGGTTCAACCACGCCGCCCACCGCGACCACCGCAAGATTGTGGTCATCGACGGGAAAATAGGCTACACGGGCGGCATGAACATCGCCGACTACTACATCAAGGGCCTGCCCAAGATAGGCGAATGGCACGACATACACGTACGCATCGACGGCGACGCCGTCCGCTACCTGCAAGGCATCTTCCTGACCATGTGGAACCGCGAGACAGGACAGCACGTCGGCGGGCCGGAATACTTCCCCGACACACCCCAGCTGCCGGACAGCATCGCCGAAGAAATCATGATTGTGGACCGCACGCCGCGCGAGACGCCGCACTCCATCAGCCGTGCCTATGCCGCTTCCATCCGCTCGGCCGACAGCCTGATACGCATCGTAAACCCCTACTTCGTACCGACCAAGTCCATCCAGGAAGCCCTCAAACACGCGCTGAAGAAGGGTACGGAGGTGGAAATCATGGTGCCGTCGGTGTCCGACGTGCCCTTCACGCCCGAAGCGGCCTTCTACATCCTGCACAAGCTGATGAAACGGGGGGCCAAGGTGTACCTGTTCAACGGCGGCTTCCACCACTCCAAGGTGATGATGGTAGACGGCAGCTTCTGCACCGTGGGCACGGCCAACCTGAACAGCCGCAGCCTGCGCTACGACTACGAGACCAACGCCTTTATCTTCGACCCCGAAACGACGGCCGAACTGACCGGCATGTTCGAGCACGACAAGGGACGCAGCACGCTGCTGACACCCGAAGTATGGAAGGAACGCTCGGCGTGGAAGAAGTTCGTCGGCTGGTTTGCTCACCTGCTCACGCCGTTCCTCTGAAAATTACTTCCGGCCGTTTCGCCATTCTTTGCCTAAAAAGGTTACCTTTGCATTCAAAATACGAATCTCTGCAATGAAACAATACTTAGACCTGCTCAACCGCATCCTGACCGAAGGCATCGAGAAAAGCGACCGCACCGGTACGGGCACCATCAGCGTGTTCGGCCACCAGATGCGCTTCAACCTGGACGACGGCTTCCCCTGCCTCACCACCAAGAAGCTGCACCTGAAGTCCATCATCTACGAACTGCTCTGGTTCCTCAAGGGCGACACCAACGTGAAGTACCTGCAGGACCACGGTGTACGCATCTGGAACGAATGGGCCGATGCCGACGGTGACCTGGGACACATCTACGGCTACCAGTGGCGCTCGTGGCCCGACTACCAGGGCGGCTTCATCGACCAGATCAGCGAAGCGGTGGAGACCATCAAGCACAACCCCGACTCGCGCCGCATCATCGTGAGCGCCTGGAACGTGGGAGACCTGAACAACATGAACCTGCCGCCCTGCCACGCCTTCTTCCAGTTCTACGTGGCCAACGGACGGCTGAGCCTGCAACTGTACCAGCGCAGCGCGGACACCTTCCTGGGCGTGCCGTTCAACATCGCCTCGTATGCCCTGCTGCTGCAGATGATGGCGCAGGTGACGGGCCTGAAGGCAGGCGACTTCATCCACACGCTGGGCGACGCCCACATCTACCTGAACCACCTGGAGCAGGTGAAGCTGCAACTGACGCGCGAACCGCGCCCCCTGCCGCAGATGAAAATCAACCCGGACGTGAAGAGCATCTTCGACTTCCGGTACGAGGACTTCGAGCTGGTGAACTACAATCCGCATCCGCACATCGCAGGAAAAGTATCCGTCTAACCCCGAAAACAAGAAAAAAGACATGATCAGCATCATCGCCGCCGTAGACCGCCGCATGGCCATCGGCTACCGGAACAAACTGCTCTTCTGGCTGCCCAACGACCTGAAACGCTTCAAGGCACTGACCACGGGCCACACCATCGTCATGGGCCGGAAGACCTTCGAGTCGCTGCCCAAAGGTGCGCTGCCCAACCGCCGGAACATCGTCCTCTCGTCCAACGCCAACGCCGCCTGCCCCGGCGCGGAGGTATTCACCAGCCTGGAGGAGGCCCTCCGGCATTGCAACGGAGACGAAGAGGTCTACATCATCGGCGGCGAGAGTGTCTACCGCCAGGCCCTGCCGCTGGCCGACCGCCTCTGCCTGACGGAGATAGACGCCGAGGCTCCGCAGGCCGACGCCTACTTTCCGCAGGTGCTGCCCGAAGTATGGCACGAAAAAAACAGGGACGTTCATCCTGCCGATGAAAAACATCCCTGTTCCTATGCCTTTGTAGACTACGTCCGCCGCTAAAGGCGGACGGAAGCATTGTCCTTACTCCTTATCCTCTTCCGGTTCCTCTTCTTCAATCAGGATAGGCATCTGGCGCTTGATGACCTCGTGGAAGGATATCAGCGTCTCCGTCCGGGCCATGCCCAGCGGCTGGAGCTTCTCCTGGATGATGGTCTGCAGATGCCGGTTGTTGCGTGCATACAGCTTGATGAACATGTCGTACTTGCCGGTCGTGATGTGGCATTCCACAATCTCCGGTATGTTCTCCAGCGCCTTGATGACGGTGTCCGACGACGAAGGATCTTTCAAGTAGATACCGATGTACGCACACGTCTCATAGCCTATCTTTTCAGGGTCGATGATGTATTCCGACCCCTTCAGTATGCCCAGATTGGTCAGTTTCTGAATGCGTTGGTGGATGGCCGCTCCCGACACGTTGCAGGCACGGGCCACTTCCAGGAAAGGTATGCGAGCATTGTCGGCTATCAGCTTCAATATCTGCTCGTCTAAAGTATCCAATTGATGATGTCCCATTTTTAACTTCTCAAATAATATTGACTATAATTCTCAGGCTGCAAAGTTAGCATTTTTTTCAGCATAAAAAATACAGATTGTTACTTTTCTTGTATATATATGATAAAAGACGTACCTTTGTGTGACACATAAAAAAAGAAAACGATGAAAAAATATGCATGCATTCTCCTCCAGCTGCTGATGACGGTCACACTGGCAGCCCAAGACTTTTCCCAGTATTTCACGGACCGTACGCTCCGTGTGGACTACTTTTTCACCGGCAATGCCGACCGCCAGGAGATCTGGGTGGACGAGTTGTCGGCACTGCCCGGCTGGAGCGGACGCAAGCACAACCTGGACCGGCTTCCCCTCGGCGGTTACGGACAAATCACGATGCGCGATGCCGAAAGCGGAACGGTCATATACCGTACGTCCTTCTCCACGCTCTTTCAGGAGTGGCTGGAAACCGACGAAGCCCGAAACGTGCAGAAAGGATTCGAAAACACTTTCCTGCTGCCCTATCCCAAGCGGCCCGTCGAAGTGGAAGTGACCCTCCTCGACAAACGCCTGCAACCGGAAGCCAGCCTGAAGCATACCGTCGACCCCGCTGACATCCTGATTCATCCGAAAGGATTCGACGGCGTGACGCCCCACAAATACCTGCTGCAAAGCGGAAGCACCGACCGCTGCATCGACGTAGCCATCCTGGCGGAAGGATATACGGAGGCCGAAATGGATACGTTCTACCGCGACGCTGCCATCGCCTGCGAGAGTCTGTTTGCCCACGAGCCGTTCCGGTCGCTGAAGGACCGCTTCAACATCGTGGCCGTTGCCAGCCCCTCAAAGGACAGCGGCGTCAGCATTCCCCGCCTGCACCGGTGGAAACGGACGGCCTTCAGTTCGCACTTCAGCACTTTCTACTCCGACCGCTACCTCACCACCTCGCGCGTGAAGTCCATCCACGATGCGCTGGCCGGTATCCCCTACGAGCACATCATCATCCTGGCCAACACCGACGAATACGGAGGCGGAGGCATCTACAACGCCTATACGCTGACCACGGCCCACCATCCGATGTTCCGCCCCGTAGTGGTACACGAGTTCGGGCACAGCTTTGCCGGACTGGCCGACGAATATTTCTACGACAACGACGTGATGACCGACACCTATCCGCTGGACGTGGAACCGTGGGAGCCCAACATCACGACTCGCGTGGACTTCGCCTCGAAATGGGAAGACATGCTGCCGGAAGGCATCCCCGTCCCCACCCCAACGACCGAAAGCGAACGCTATCCGGTCGGCGTCTACGAGGGAGGCGGATATTCATCCAAAGGCATCTACCGCCCTGCCGACAACTGTCGCATGCGGACCAACGAATACCCGACGTTCTGCCCCGTGTGCCAACGGGCCATCCGGCAGCTGATCGAATTCTACACGGAATAAATCCTCCATGTGAAACCCATAAACAAACGGATATCATGATTACCCTGCAACGCATCACCACGGCCGACGGGAAGCTTTATGCTTTTCTGGAAGGGCTGATGACCCGTTCATTCCCGTCCGACGAGTACAGAGACCTTGATGAACTGAGGGACTTCACGGACCATCGTCCGCATTTCTACAACAATGTCGTGCTGAACGACGGCACGCCCATCGGACTGCTCAGCTACTGGGATTTCGACGATTTCTACTACGCCGAGCACTTTGCCATAGATCCGACCCAAAGAAACGGGGGATACGGCAAGGCCGTCTTGCAACACCTCTGCCAGCTATTGGACAAGCCCATCGTGCTGGAGGTGGAAGAACCGGACGAAGAAATGGCCCGACGACGCATCGGATTCTACCAGCGGAACGGCTTCGTGCTTTGGGACAACGAATACCGCCAACCGCCCTACAAACCCGGAGATCCCTGCCTGCCCATGCGGCTGATGGTCTACGGACCGCTGGACAGCCGGAAGGACTACAACCGCGTAGTGCGGAGAATCTACCGCGACGTCTACAAGACCGAATGATAACGCTGGAATTCCAATGCCGGCCTTCTTGTCTCCTGACACGGTGCTTCATGAGGGTCTGACACAGTGCTTCATGAAGGTGTAAGAAAGCACTTCGTGAGCCCCTCAGAAAGCACTTAGTCAGAGGGTCAGGAAGCGCTTCGTCAGAACCCCATCATCCAGTCGTGAAAGCGACACAAAAAAAAGGCGCATCCCGCAAAGGATGCGCCTTTCTCATTTGTATGTCTCAACCATTACTGACGCGGCTGCGCAGAATAGTTAATCTTCAATGCATAAGCTTGACGGAGAGCTTCCTTGAGTTCAGTAACGATACCCATCTTGGTGTCTTGGTCAATCTTCAAAGAAACAGTCATATTCGGCTGATCCTCTTCTTTCATACTGGCACGTTCACCGTTGATGTAGTCATATACCTCAGAAACTTCAGCAAAGTTGTCATTCAATTGGATACGGCTTTCTTCACCCAGCTTCGCACGAAACTCTTTCGTCGGTTTTCCTACATAAATAAACGTTACCAACGATTTCTTCTCAAGTTTCTCCAATTCAGTAGCTTGCGGAGCTCTAAACTCAACCTTCAAAGTAACCTCACGCATGGTTGTTACAATCATGAAGAAGAACAACAATGTGAAAATAAGGTCAGGCAGTGAAGAAGTGTTCAAGGCGGGCATGCCGCGCTTACCTGTTTTATTAAATTTTCCCATTACTTCTTTTCTCCATACTTTTTAGGTTCCGCCTCAGAAATCACCTGAGGATAAATCTCACGTATCGCTTCCTGCTGCTCCTCGTTCAAGTCAGCGAAATTCTTCTGCCACTTGGATTGTGCCAGTTCGTTACGCAGCTCATTGTAAGCAGCAACCAACTCATTTTGCACAGCAATGTATGCCTTGTAGGACGTACCACGGTCGCAACGCAAAGAAATAACATGGAACTTCGTTACCATCTGAGTTCCAAAGAACGGAACATCGACAGCCACTTTTTCCGGCAACTTGTCATCGTTATAGGGGTTGGCGATGAACTCCTTTGCCTTGTCGCGCAGTTGCTCTACGTTAATATAATCGGCACCACACATCAACTGGTCGTTGAAGTTCACGGAGACCTGCAGGATGTTGCGCTCCTTGATATCCTTGTCTTCCTTTTTCTGGTCTGGCCGTGGAGGTTCCGGCAAACGTCTTGCCAAACCTCGGTCGGTATCCATAGAAGTGGTAAGCAAGAAGAACAGCAACAAGATGAAAGCCATATCCGCCGTAGAACTTGAGTTGACTTCGGGAACGGTTCTTTTCTTTCTAGCCATATTAATTCCTCTTACTTGATTTATTTAAACTTTTTGGCAGCGCCAAATCCTATCATTAATAGAATCATCACACCTACTTCTATGTAAAGTGTATATATAAACATATCGGTCAATTTCAACCAGAAAGGAACGTTCTCTGTACCTTCATATCCCGGTATGACCAAAGGTGTTGCATCACCCGCAGCCCATGTTACAACCAATACAACAACGAGCAAGGCAATACCAACCAATGATTTAAGAGCAGTCTTAGGAGAATCTGCGAACATGGAGCCAAATTGATAAACGACACCAACAACAATAGCTATAACTCCCAACACAAACAAAATATAATTCCAATACAGGATAGCGTCCGTGTAAAGCGGCTCTGACAGCGAAGGGTCAGCCACCACACGCTGATCCATTGGGGTTTCTCCACCGAAGAAGAACAAACCCAGGATGACCAGTGTAATGAGGAGCATTACAGACAGGATAAATCCTGAAACCCTTTGTATTTTAAATTTCTTCATCTTGCAATAAGATTATTATTTTTTGTACTTCAGTTCATATTTCACAACCATATCCAACAGCGTTACAGAAGAATCTTCCATATCACTGGTCAGAGCTTCAATCTTAGACAGGATGTAGTTGTAGAATACCTGCAGAATCAAGGCTGCGATCAAACCGAAGATAGTCGTAATCAAGGCCACTTTCATACCACCAGCAACGACCGTCGGAGAGATATCACCTACCTGCTGGATCTTATCGAATGCCTGCACCATACCGATCACAGTACCCAAGAATCCCAAAGACGGGCTCATTGCGATGAACAGCGTAATCCAAGAGCAACCTTTTTCCAAGTAGCCAGCCTGTACACCACCGTAAGAAACTACTGATTTCTCAACAACGTCCAAGCCTTGATCCAATCTCATCAGACCTTGGTAGTAGATAGAAGCGATAGGACCGCGGGTGTTACGTGCAATATCCTTAGCACCTTCTACATCACCTTTTTCCATAGCTGCTTCAATAGCGGCCATGAACTTCTTCGTGTTGATTTCGGCCAAGCTCAGATAAATGATACGCTCGATGCAGAAAGCCAAACCGATAACCAATGCAATAGAAATAAAACTCATGAAGAATGCAGAACCTTCGATATATTTGATCTTCAGTTCCTTGTGAATACCACCTTCTTCTACTACTACAGGAGCAGCAGCCTCGTCAGCAGCAGCTTCTACTGCGGGAGCAGCCTGTTCTGTCTGTTCCGCTGCAGGAGCATCCTGAGCTTTAGCAAGTTGAGTTGAGCCAAATGTTAAGACTCCCATCACAGCAACAATTGCAAATAACTTTTTCATTGTGTGTCTAATTTTTAAGATTAATTAATTAAATTACTTGTTATTATGTTTATTTATTATTCGCTTTTTATCGTCTGTTGCGGAGAGAGGGGGATTCGAACCCCCGATACCCTTTAGGGGTATACACGCTTTCCAGGCGTGCCTCTTCAACCACTCGAGCATCTCTCCTTTTCCTATGCTTTTCTTAAAAACGGCTGCAAATTACAAAAAAATTGCGAACCTCCAGCGTTTTCAGCTACAAATGTATTCTTTTTTTTGTTCTCGCATCGCATTCTTTCCCTATAATCTTTAAGAAAAACCCAAAATTAATAAACTTTAAAGTCTTTACGACCTTATTTGAGCATTCCAAACACTTTTAAAGCGTTCTCGGACGTCCGTTCGGCAACGTCTTCGGGAGTGCGTCCGCACACCTCTGCCAGCTTGGCCAGGACATATTGGACATAGGCACTCTCGTTGCGCCGCCCCCGATAAGGAACGGGAGTCAGATAAGGGGAGTCGGTTTCCAGCAGAATCCTGTCCAGCGGTACGGCCGAAAAGACTTCGGGCAGACGGGATTTCTTGAAGGTCAACACCCCATTCACTCCCAAATAAAAGCCGGGGAATTCCAGCACCTTCGCCGCCTCGTCCGCACTGCCGGTAAAGCTATGGAACACCCCTCTCAGAGTGGCGGAACGATAATCTTCCATAATCCGATAAATAGGTTCGAAAGCTTCCCGGCAATGAATGACAACCGGCAAGTCGTACTCCAGCGCCCAGTCGAACTGACGGCGAAGCACCGTTTCCTGTTCGGCACGGAAGGTGGTGTCCCAATACAAGTCCATACCGATTTCACCGATGGCCAAATAGCGGCGGCCAGAAGCCAGTTCGGCTGCCACGACATCCAGTTCCCTTTCATAATCCTCGTGCACGGAGGTGGGATGCAATCCGATCATCGGGAAACAATAGCCTTCATAGCGTTCGCACACGTCGAGCATCGGACGGATGGTCATACTGTCGATGTTCGGCATCAGGATATGGGTTACCCCCGCCTCGCGGGCACGTTCGATAACCTGGGGCAAATCATCGGCAAACTCTTCCAGAAAGAGATGGGAATGTGTATCGATCATATTCATGGTTCAACTCCTGACTTTATCTTTTCACTGGTACGATAGTAATAGACCAGTCCATAGGCCCGACAAAGCTCCAGCCGCTTGTCAACGGGTTCCACCTGACTGAACTTCTCTTCCACCTGGTTCCACAGGTCCAGAATCAACGCATCGGCTTCGCGACGCATGGAGGCAACTGCCGCCTGGCTACGGGCTGTGGCCGCCTGAAGGCTGCGCTGCTTCTCGTAGCTTTCGGCAAAGATATCATAATGTACCTTCACCTTGGCAATGGTCGGATTATAGATGGGAATGCCGCCCTGAGAGGTACGTCGGTTCTCACCGGCAATAATTTTCCGCCCCCACTCCAGCAAAGCCTGCTCGCTGGAAAGGTCGGGCAAAGACGGACAGGCATCCAAACCATAGTAAGCCTTGTGGGCCGCCCGGATTTCCGAACGGATGACAGCCAGATTGAACACCTGGATGAAATGGGACAGATACAGACGGGCCATCTTGACATTCGCCTGATGCATACGGCCGGCCTTGGCCTGACGATTGTAACATTCCATATAAAAGATGTGTGCCGCTTCGAAACGCGGCAGAAAGTTACGAGCCATCCCCACCGTCCGAAAGCTGAACGGAAGGCCATAGGGATTGTCGTAACCATCGGCCTTCTCGATCGCTGTTTTCAGCGCCCGGATGCGTGCCTGATCGGTATTGGGTAATCTTCTATATGGCATAATTCCAATCTACTATTATTATAGAGTTTTAGGATTCGCGATGCATCAAGGATTCCATCAGTGCCTGCAATTCTTGCTTGCGGTTTGTCGGGACACTGACCTGCGCCAGGCTCTCCTCAGCCCGACGGGTATACTCCTCAATCTTCCGTTCGCACAGGGCTTTCACCCCGATGGCATCGTACAGAGCCGTGACCGCAGCGATCTTTTCGGCAGGGTCAAACTGTCCGGCCTTCACCCACCGCTCCAACTCGGCGCGTTGGGCGTCCGAAGCCTGGCGGTAGGCCTGAATCAGCAGATAGGTTTTCTTGTTGCACAAGATGTCGCCTCCAATGTTTTTGCCGAAGACTTTCACGTCGCCATACACGTCCAGCAAGTCGTCCTTCAGTTGGAAAGCCACCCCCAGATTCACGCCGAAGTCGTACAGGCGGGCGGCGTCTTCTTCGGAAGCTCCGCCCAGCATAGCGCCCAGCTTCAATGCGGCAGCCAGCAGCACGGAGGTCTTCAGCCGGATCATTTCCAGATACTCTTCCTCGGTCACGTCGTCGCGTGTCTCGAACTCCATGTCGAACTGCTGCCCCTCGCATATTTCCAAAGCCGTCAGGCTGAACAGGTCCATGACCGGCTTCAGCAAGCCGGCGGGACATCCTTCGGCCATGAACTGATAGGCCAGCACCAGCATGGCGTCGCCCGAGAGAATGGCCGTATTCTCATTCCACACCTTGTGGACGGTCGGCTTACCGCGGCGACGGTCAGCCTGGTCCATCAGGTCGTCATGCAACAACGTATAGTTGTGATAGACTTCGATGCCGGTAGCCTGGTTGAAGATGCTCTCCACATCTTCCTTATAGAGGTTATAGGCCATCATCATCAGGACGGGGCGGATGCGCTTGCCTCCCAACGAAAGCACATAGGATACAGGTTCGTACAATCCGGCCGGACGGCGGGTGAACTGAAGTTCGGCAATATGCCTGTTGATCTTTTCAAGAAGTTCGGAAGACTTGAACATAACGGACGAAAAAAGGAATGTGTAGGAACGAAAAGAGGCTGCACACAGGCAACCTCTTTCCTTTCTTTATCTATTTGACAATAAATTACTGCAAACGGAACATTACAGGCACGGTGTATTTTACACGTACGGCCTTACCACGCTGCATACCAGGTCTCCACTTCGGCATGGAGTTGATCACGCGGAGAGCTTCCTTATCCAAGTAAGGGTCAACACCACGGATTACCTTGGCATCCACGATACTACCGTCGGCATTTACCACGAACTGCACTGTCACACGACCCTGCGTACCGTTCTCCTGTGCGATGGTAGGATACTTGATGTTCTTGCTCAGGTATTGCATCAGACCTGCCATACCACCGTTGGGGAATTCAGGCATCTGCTCTACAACCTCGAAGATTTCCTGCTCTTCCACTTCTTCCTCTTCTACCGTCGTAGGAGGCACGTAGGCGATTTCTACAGCCTGACCGGTTTCCTCGGACGAAGCGATTTCGGTAGATTCAACCTCCATATCATCATCCACAATTGTCAAAGACTCAACAACCGCAGGTGCTTCGGGAGGAGGCGGAGGAGTAGCTTGCTCCGGTTGTTCCGTAATAGGAATTTCGATTTCCTCTTCAAATACAAGGTCGGCTACAGCCTGGCTCGTATCAATCTTCACATCACGTTTCGTCCATTCGAAGGCGATGAACATGAAAGCGAGCACAATTACATAACCGACGAGCAGCCAAGTAGATCTCTTGTTCTCCAAGTCTGCTTTAGGCGATTTTTTAACTTCCATAATCTATAATAAATTTTAGTGTTTCTCATTTGGGGCAAATATAGCACTTTTCCCACGATTGTGCGCGGGTGCGTGTCTTTTTTTACACAATCGCCCCTGCATTTTCGTTTTTTTAATTGTTCAAAAGGCTACTTTCGCTTTTGTGCTACAAATGTAACGAGATATTTTAAAAATAGCCTTATCTTTGGCATGTTTTTTTGAACAAAAAATGAAATGTTCCGTTTCTCCAGCAGAGATGTTGCATTTCGATAAAGGAACCACCTTATTAATATATAGAAAACGATGAGAAAGATAATCATTGCCATCGACGGATTCTCTTCGTGCGGCAAGAGCACCATGGCCAAAGACCTGGCACGCGAAATCGGGTACATCTACATCGACAGCGGCGCCATGTACCGGGCCGTCACCCTGTATTGCATCGAGAACGGACTGCTGCACGACGGCCGCATCGACGCGGACAAGCTCCGCCATGAGATAGACAACATCCACATCTCCTTCCGCCCTAACGCCGCTACCGGCCGGCCGGACACCTACCTGAACGGCGTGAACGTGGAAGAACGGATACGCACCATGGAAGTATCCTCCCTGGTGAGCCCCGTAGCCGCCCTCGACTTCGTGCGCGAAGCCATGGTGGAGCAGCAGCAGGAGATGGGGCAGGCCAAGGGCATCGTCATGGACGGACGCGACATCGGCACCACCGTCTTCCCCCATGCCGAACTGAAGATATTCGTCACTGCCTCGCCCGAAATACGCGCCCAACGCCGCTACGACGAACTCAAGGCCAAGGGACAGGCCGTGGACTTCGACGAGATTCTGGCGAACGTGAAGCAGCGCGACTACATCGACCAGCACCGCGACGTGAGCCCCCTGCGCAAGGCCGACGACGCCCTGCTGCTGGACAACAGCCACCTGACCATCGAGCAGCAGAAAGCCTGGCTGGCCGAGCAGTTCGAACGCGTGGCCGGCAAATGAGCCTCCCTCCTTCCCGACTGGCAAAGCATTGCTTTCCAGTCGGGAGAGCAATGTTTTCCAACCCATAAAACACCGTTTTATCACATGGCTAAAGTAGAAATAGACGAAGGATCGGGCTTCTGCTTCGGAGTGGTCAACGCCATCAGCAAAGCCGAAGAGGAACTGGCCAAAGGCGGCACGTTGTACTGCCTGGGCGACATTGTGCACAACAGCCGCGAAGTGGAGCGTCTGAAGGCCATGGGACTCGTCACCATCAACCACGACGAGTTCAACCGCCTGCACGACGCCAAGGTACTGCTGCGCGCCCACGGCGAACCGCCCGAGACCTACGAGACAGCCCGCCGCAACCACATCGAAATCATCGACGCCACCTGCCCCGTCGTCCTCCGCCTGCAGAAACGAATCAAGCAGGAATACACCCGGCAGGACGACGAAGACACACAGATTGTCATCTACGGCAAGAACGGACACGCCGAAGTGCTGGGCCTCGTCGGCCAGACCGAAGGCAAGGCCATCGTCATCGAGAAGCTGGACGAAGCCCGCTCGCTCGACCTGACCCGTAGCATCCGCCTCTACTCGCAGACCACCAAGTCGCTGGACGAATTCCGCCGCATCGTGGAGTACATCCAGGAGCACATCTCGCCCCAGGCCACCTTCGAATACTACGACACCATCTGCCGGCAGGTGGCCAACCGCATCCCCAACATCCGCAAGTTTGCCGCCTCGCACGACCTGATATTCTTCGTCAGCGGCAAGAAGAGCTCCAACGGCAAGATGCTGTTCAGTGAATGCCAGAAGGTGAACCCCAACTCGCACCTGATAGACAGCCCCGAGGAAATAGACAGCTCGCTGCTGGCCAAAGCCTCCTCCATCGGCATCTGCGGCGCCACCTCCACGCCCAAGTGGCTGATGGAACAAATATCGTCGGCCATCCAAGAGAAGCTTCAAAGTCCAGCAAATTAACGAAAATTATTATAGTCGCCCTCAGCTTTTTCGTATCTTTGCGGGCAAATTACTAACTAAAAGAAGATTGTCATGGGAACAATTAAGTGCATCGGTATTCTGACCTCCGGAGGAGACGCTCCGGGAATGAACGCTGCCATCCGTGCGGTGACACGTGCAGCCATTTACAACGGCCTTCAAGTAAAAGGTATCTACAGAGGATACAAAGGCCTGGTAACCGGTGAAATCAAGGAGTTCAAAAGCCAGAACGTAAGCAACATCATTCAAATGGGAGGTACCATCCTGAAGACAGCACGCTGCAAGGAATTCATGACTCCCGAAGGCCGCCAGCTGGCCTACGACAACATGAAGAAGGAAGGTATCGACGCCCTGGTCATCATTGGCGGCGACGGTTCGCTGACGGGTGCCCGCATCTTTGCGCAGGAGTTCGACGTGCCCTGCATCGGCCTGCCCGGCACCATCGACAACGACCTTTTCGGCACCGACACAACCATCGGATATGACACGGCCCTGAACACCATTCTCGACGCCGTCGACAAAATCCGCGATACGGCTACGTCGCACGAACGCCTCTTCTTTGTCGAGGTTATGGGACGTGACGCCGGCTTCCTGGCCCTGAACGGTGCCATCGCATCGGGTGCCGAAGCAGCCATCATCCCCGAATTCAGTACGGAAGTAGACCAGCTGGAAGAATTCATCAAGAACGGCTTCCGCAAGTCGAAGAACAGTAGTATCGTCATCGTAGCCGAAAGCGAACTGACGGGCGGTGCCATGCACTATGCCGAACGTGTGAAGAATGAATATCCGCAATACGACGTACGCGTCACCATCCTCGGCCACCTACAACGCGGCGGAAGCCCCACGGCCCACGACCGTATCCTGGCCAGCCGACTGGGTGCCGCTGCCATCGACGCCATCATGGAAGGACAACGCAACGTCATGATCGGCATCGAGCACGATGAAGTGGTTTACGTTCCCTTCACCAAGGCCATCAAGAACGACAAACCCATCAAGAAAGAACTGGTCAACGTATTGCGCGAACTGTCCATCTAAGGGAAAAACGAAACTCAATATGCAGAAAGGGGGGTGCATTGCTGATGCACCCCCTTTCGTTTTTATAACTTTACAACCATTGCTTCACCCGTTCCTCGGTCAGCCTCCACAACTCATCGGCCTGCTTGTGGTGCAGGTATTTATCGGACAACCGCTTCGGATGGCAGCTGACGTTCAGCGTTCCTGTCCGCTTGCCCGCCTCCTTGTCCAGCAACAGACTGACAGCCGTAGCAGCTCCCTGCCGTGGCGTGCGGATGAAGGGACGGAACAAGATGTCTGTCAACGGGTCGAACCACATGTGCATCGTGATGATGTTGGTCGAAACGATGCCCGGATCGGCTGCATTGACCACAATCCCCCGCTCCTTCACCCGACGGGCAAGTTCTATCGTGAACAGCGTCAAGGCGAGCTTGGTATTGCTATAAATGGGAATACGCCAGAAGGCTCCTTTCTTACCTTGAAGGAAGAAATCGGGAAAATCGAGCCGCCCGATGGCATAGGTGCACGACACCATGTTCACCACCCGGCTTCCCTCACCCATCAGCGGAAGCAACTTACGTGTCAGCAGATAAGGACCTACATAGTTGACGCTGACCGTGCGCTCCAGCCCGTCTTCGGTGATATGCCGCCCCGTTTCCATCGTCCCGGCATTGTTCATCAGCAACGCCAAAGGGGTACCCTCCTGCAACAGACGGTCGGCAAAAGCAGCTACCGAAGCCAGCGAAGCCAGGTCAATGCCCCGCACCTCGATATCCGTATTTCCCGTATTCTCAGCCAGCATCCGACGCTTGGCCTCCGCCTTTGCCGAATCGTAGCAGGCCATGATGACACGATAGCCCGCCCGGGCCACCGCACGGGTGATTTCCGTTCCCATGCCTCCGTCGGCCCCCGTAATGACTGCCAGTTTCTTTTCCATATTCATCACCCCCTGCTTTCTATCCGTTCAATTTCCTTCTTCAGACAAGGTGGCAATTCCTCCTTCAGCCGCTGATGGCACGCCATGTCGATGGAATACATGCGGGCAATGCAATAGTTGCTGTGCTTGCACGAGCAGCGGGCATTTTCTTCGGCACGCATGCGGTTGACAAAACCCGGCTCGTTGAGCAGGGCACGCCCCATTTGCACGGCCTCGAAGCCATGGTCGAGTACCTCGTCAATCTTCTGCCGCGCCACCAAACCGCCCACATAGACCAGCGGCATATCCAAGGCTTCGCGGAACTTCAAGGCATCCTCCAGGAAATAGGCTTCCTTGAACGGCACGGTGGGAATCATCCACTTGCCTACCATACGCACTCCATACTTCAGCCACCAGCAGGTCATGTAGTAAGTCATGGTGCAGATAGGCATCTCTCCGCGCATCACGTACATGGGCGCCTTGCTGACAAAACCGCCGCTCAGCACCAGCGCATGGGCACCCGACTGCTGCAGACGGCGGGCCACCTGCAACGACTCGTCCAGCTCCATGCCGCCACGGAAACCGTCGCGCATGTTCATCTTCACCAAGACGGCCATGTCACTGCCGGCCGCCTTCATCACTTCATCCATCACCCTGTCCATGAAGCGCATACGGTTTTCCAGCGAACCGCCGAACTCGTCCCGGCGGTGATTGGTCGAAGGTGAAAGAAACTGGCTGATGAGATAACCATGCCCGGCATGTATCTCGACAGCGTCGAAGCCCGATTCACGGGCCAAGTTCACCGCACGGCCATAGGCACGGGCCATCTCCGGCAGCTCGTCGGCACGCAGGCCGCGCACGAAGGTCGGAGAATAGAGGTTGAAACCGCTGCTGGCCCCTACGGGCGTACAGCCGCAGATGCTCTTGTGCGACATGTTGCCGCAATGTCCCAACTGGATGCTGGCAGCCGCCCCTTCGGCATGCACGGCATCGGTCAGCCGACGAAGGCCGGGTACAATCTCGGGCCGCATCCACAACTGGCGGTCAAAGGAAAGGCCGCTGCGGGTGACGGCCGCATAGGCCACCGTCGTCATACCCACACCGCCTGCGGCCACGGAGCGGTGATAGTCGAGCAGCTGTTCCGAAGGCTTGTTGCCCGGACACATGCTCTCGAAGGCCGCCGAACGGATAGTACGGTTGCGCAGCGTCAGCGGTCCTATGGTTACTGGAGTAAACAGTTTCGAATTCATTTATCTCAATTTATTAAAACGCTCAATAGATAAAGGGGATGATTCTCTTTCTGCGACCCACCGCCTCGTCGCCGAACTCCTGCCGGTAGCGTTTGTGAATGGCGTCGGCACGGGGCACCAGATTGGCCGCCGTCCACCAGACAAAGACCCATGCGGCAGGCGAAGCAGTCAGCACGGCAAATCCCGTCCACTCCACCAGCTCGCCGAAGTAATTGCCCGAGGTGACATAACGGTACATGCCACGCGCCGGCAGGTAGTGCTTCGTGTCGCCCGGCTTGCGCAGATGGCGGATCACATGGTCGGAATGCAGGTTGATGCCCATCCCTACGAAGAACAGCAGGATGCCCAAGACCGACTGCGGGCGAAGCAGGAAACTCCATCCCCCGTCATACAGTCCCTCGGGCGGATACACGAACAGGCCGGTAGCAATCAGCCAGGCATTCAGCACATTGAACACAATGCCCATCCCCATGATGCTCACCGGCATGCGACTCTTTCCCTTCATCAGCAGGGGGAAGACGAACGAGCGCTGGAAGTAGTGCAACAGAAACAACAGGGCCATCGCCGACTGGGGAGCTACCATGCCCGCTCCGCTATGCAGCCAGCAGACCAGCATCCCGACAAAGGCCGGTGCCTCCATCAGCACCCACGCCAGCTTGTTGTTGAGCGACAGTCCCCACGACGCCGTGCGGAACATGCCATAACCCGCCTTGACAAAATAGAGCGACACAAAGACTATGACAGCCACTCCGCTCATCGCCCACAGAAAACTATGAAATTGGTACAGAGACATAAACCTTTCGTTTTTAACGAGGCAAAGATAGAGAAAAACTCTGAAAGGCCACAGCGTTTTCTGCAACAAAACACACACAAGTTCCGTCAGAATGCCTACCTTTGCCCTCATGAAACAGGAAAAAGAGACAAACAGCCCCAGCCTGCACCTCCAGCAACAGCAGTTGCTGCTACGCATGGAGTACGAATACGAGAAGGAAGAGTTCCGCCGGCAGACGGAAACCATGGGTGTGGCACGCAAGGTGAAGCGCGGCATGTGCTGGTTTCCCGTCACCACCGGGCGCAGTTACTACAACTCGCTGAACCAGCTGGTGCTGGAGGTGACCCGTACCGAAGATACCGACATCGAACACAACTTCGAGTACGGACGGCCCGTCTGCTTTTTCCGACAGACGGCAGACGGCAGCCTCAGCTACTACAACTTCCAGGGTACCGTCAGCTATGCCGACGAGACCCGTATGGTGGTAGTGATGCCCGGCGCCGGTGCCATCCTCGACGTACAGGCAGCCGACCGGCTGGGCGTGCAGCTCTACTTCGACGAAACCAGCTACCGCACGATGTTCGAAGCGCTGGCCGACGTGCTCCGCGCCAAGGGCAACCGGCTGGCCGAACTGCGCGACACGCTGCTGGGCACCCTGAAGCCCGGCTTCCGCGAACTCTACCCCGTCCGCTTCCCCTGGCTGAACT
>ERZ780212.93-NODE-93-length-93681-cov-11.707474_pt1 | contig 93681 bp, 96 predicted proteins | sample MGYA00511364_ERZ780212 | MGnify/ENA primary metagenome ERZ780212 (study PRJEB29588, sample SAMEA2147991) | human gut metagenome | biome: human gut; feature: human-associated habitat; material: faeces | place: Denmark | collected 2008/2010 ... | reverse complement strand
AATAATTTTTTTTTTAATTTTTTTTTTTTAATTTTTTTTTCTATTATATTTCTAATTTTTTTCTATTATATTTCTATTATATTTCTATTATATTTCTAATTTTTTTTTTCTATTATATTTCTATGTATTCAGTTATAATTTTATAACTATTATATTTCTAGGAGTGGGGTATAATAACCTCATCACTCCCCCATAGTTTTTGAGATTGGGATATACCCCCGTGGAGTTGAAATGATACATTACTCCTCCTTATTATTTGATTGCTAACATTAAAAACTTACTAAAATGAAGAAAGATTTATTGCTTATCATTCCTTGTGTTCTCATTGTCTTGGCTATAGGATTTACCTTTGGCATCTGGTACTCTGACATTAATAAAGTACAACCTTACAGAGACTATTATAATGCTACTGAATCATTCCTTGATACATTAGAACACTATGATAACTGGGTTGATAGATTTGACCCTTATGAGTATTATGAGGCTAAGGAAAACCTTAAATAACTCATTACTTCTCCTTAAATAACTCATTACTTCTCCTTATTATTTGAATTTATTATTAACTTTGAACCTTTTGGTGCTTAGGTCAACCATACATATATTATGAATATCTTTAGTTCTTTGAGAGTTTATGCAGGTAAATGGGAAGTTAAATCTACTAGAGAGTTTACTGAAGAGGAAATTAAGGCTGTAGTTCAGGCTGTTGTTGTACCTTCTCAGTATGGTAATTCTGTTCAGTTCACTATGGTTGGTGGTGGATTGACCTATATTCCACTAGACCAGAATAGTACTCTTGGCTCTGGTGAATTGGTTGATTTAACTAAGGCTAAACTTGTGACTTTAGGTAAGTCAGGTGAGAGTGATATTTATAGGGTAAGTATTTAATACTTGCCTTATAAATTATAAAGGTGAGGGTCTTCCCTCACTTTTATTTTTATCCTATTTATTTTTATCCTATTTATTTTTATCCTACACTTTTATTTTTATCCTATCTGGTTTCAGCAAGATATTGCAAAAGCAATATATTATGGTAGAAGCAATATTATGGTGATAGAGATAATCAAGACTATTATTATCCTCTTCAAGACAATGATTATATTGTATAAAGAATGGCAAAGTAGAAGCAATATTATTATCTCATAACTATTATCTCAAAGCTCTATTACAGCAATATATTATCAACATGGCTCATTACTCCTCCTTTGCTCTTGACACACTGAGGTTAGTTATCAGTTATATTATATATGTAATATTAGTATAGCTCATTACTCCTCCTGTGCCTTTGCAACTCCACAATAGTTGCATTTTAGCATTTATCACTTAACATCTATCATTTAACAGGTGTGCCAGATACCAAAATAAATCCAAAGGGCATTGGTAAGTTTGTATGAACATTTTCTCAACTCTCAGAACTTATGCAGGAAAATGGAGTGTTAAATCTTCACGAGCATTTACTCAGGAAGAAATTCAGGCAGTAGAGTCTGCAACAGTAGTACCATCACAATATGGCAACTCAATTTGCTTTATGATGGTAGGAGGAGGACAGACTTATATTCCTCTTGCTAATGATGCTACTGTAGGAGTTGGAGAATCTATTGATTTGACCAAGGCTAAACTTCTCACATTGGAGAAGGGAGGTGAGTCAGATATTAATAGAATTTCTATCTGATAGCTAAAAGAGGATTATAGGGTGGGAAAACTCTCCTACCTTATACCTTCTTTTTTTTTACCTTGTGTTATAAGCAACAACATATGTAATTTTACAACTATATTTACTGAATGCTATGTTAGCAATACATATAATTTGTACTTTAGTAATACTGGCAGCAGCAGTAATTTATGAATGTAAAAACTAGAAATATACCTAAAAAACAATCAAATATGACTACAGATAAACAGAAAGCTGCTGTTCACTTTTGTGAAAAGTGGCTTAATGTCACATACAATGGTGATATTAACAATTTCCAACAAGTAAGTAATTTTCTCTCAGAATATTTAGAGGAAGCCAAACTAACTTATGAGGAAATTGCATGTGAGTATGAATCTTATTTATGGGACTTAATGGACTAAGTTATGGCAAGATATAGAGTAAATCCTAATGCAATATGTAGTTCAAAGAATTACAAGCAATCAAAGAAATTACACATGGATATGTTAAAGAGAAATCATGAAGTATTCATGGAAATGGTAATAAAGGGAGAAATAGTTATCAAGAGAACTGTAACAAATCTTAAATAAATATACAGTGACAATTAGAGAGTTATACATCTTTGCTCAGTCTCATGCTCTTCTTGACAAGAGTGTGGGACTGGTCATTGATGAATATATAAAGCACATCTCTGTGCATAATAATACCTTAGCTCATAGCAACATTATGAATAATCAAGGCAGTGAATCTATGAGTAAGTCTGACATAGACTATGAGAATAAGGTAGAGTTTAGTACAGAAGATGTGCTTGAATTATTTTCAACTTAACAAGCAATTAAACAAAAATGAACAAATTTAAGTTTATAATCAAAGGCATATTGTTATGGACAACAGGCTTTGTGACTATACTCTTTGTAGCAGGAGTAGATAGCATCTATGACAATGGATATTTCTTTCAGACTCTTATAGCTGTTGTAGTGATGATATTCTGTTGCTATAAGCTAATCTCAAAGGAAGAGTTTGAAGTATTGTCTTTATACAGATGGTTTAACAAAATAGCAGGAAAGGTAATTTAATTATTTAATTATTTTTAGGTAAAGGATTTTTAGTTCGGGTGACATATTGTCACTACAGGTCAGAGGTTCGTGAGAATATCTGACCTTTTATGATGTCTCCATGGCTCAATTGGATAGAGCAACAGACTTCTAATCTGTAGGTTATGAGTTCGAGTCTCACTGGAGATACAATGTCTATTTAATCACTATTTCCTGACAATGCAATGGCAAAATGACTGAAAATGTGATGCTTATAGGAAAGCTATAACCACTTGTGATGCAATGACCAAATGTGGGGATATAAAGAAGGGTTACGTGACTTTGAATACAAGAGTTTCAACATGAAAAGCTGTATGACTTTGTTAGGACATTCTTTCAATATGAAATGAATCCATTATATTTATACTAGATTAGTATATAAAACACTATATCATGTTACAGAACAAAATGAATAATTAAATTATCAAATGAGTACACTTAGAAAATGGACTGAGGATGAAGAGAAAGTAGTCATCAGTAAAATTGAGGAAAATCCTAATAACTTGCAAAAAGCATTTAGGGAAACATCACTTGAAATTGGCAGAACTCTTGCTGCTATTGAATATAGATGGTATCAAGGAGGACTAAGAGAGAGGAGTGGTAAGCTCTTTATGACTTATGGGAGAAAAGGAACACTCAACAGCAACAGAAAGAATGTGTCAAGTAATACTTCTGACAATACTATAAGGACAAGAAAAAGTAAGTGGAGAAGAGTACTTGATATATTATTTGAATAAACAAAATAATAAGATGAGATATGCAAGTAGTGCTTTGCCATTACTTAGTTATAGTTAGCATTTACTGTGTGTAACTTTAAAAAAAAAAAGATGAAAGAAAAAGAACAGAATCCACTTGAAAGAAAGTTGGATGAGCAGTCATTTGAAAATGCTGCAAAAGTCATTAAAGGTGGCAAAGAGAATGGTGGTTTAACCAATGTTGAACTTGTTGAAAACTTGGTGGAAAGCTACAAAGGTAAGACAGTGCAAGCACCTGTCGAGGTGATTGTAACAAGTGCAATATTCCTCAATGTGAGAGAATTAATGGGCACTATTGAAGCCTTGAAACATACTCTTCACATTAAAATGGCAGAGGAGTTGAGAGAAAAAGCAGATAAGGGAGAAGCCACAGCAAAAGATGCAATGGCTGCTCTTATGCTTGCTGCAATTATGAAGGAAGAATCTGAAGAAGATTAATAAACATGAGTGAAATCAAGTTAAGTCTGAGTATTGAGCTTCGAGGAAGCACAATGTTCAGCAAGGAGGAGTGCCTTAAAACAACTCACAAAGTGATTGAGAAGAAGACCAAAGCTGGTAAAATCTACAAGAAAACCATTGAGGTAAAAGTAGAGGATTGGGACAAGATGGAGAAGCACTCTATGAGAGTGACTGACAACAATGGTACCAACCCAGAGATTATCACTTTCCATACAAGAAAGTGTAAATCAGCTACACAGTCCCTGAACATAAGCAAGGAGGCTTATGAGTATATGATTGATAAGGGTTCTTGTCCTTCATGGTCTAAGCCTAGCAAGTGGGCTGCAATGAGTGAAAAGAAAAGACTTGAAGCTCATTTGCAGAGAACAGTAGAACATCTTGGAGGTGTATCATATACCTATCAAGTGTTTGAGGACTAACTGGATATGTTCTCATAGTAAGGGCAGGGGTACTAATAATACCCCTGTCCTTCTTTTTTTTTTACAACCTCTGAATAAGCAGGATAAAACTAAGAGACTATGGGATATGTTCCTAAATTTATACATCTTGACCATTTCATTAGTGTAGAATATCCATTTGGTGTCCATTGGAAGCATAGCTACATACAACAGAGTGCAGAAGCAATCTTCAATACATATAAAGAGGACATTGAGGAAGGTACAAGCATAACCTTTGTAGTAAGAGGTACATCAGGAGCTATGATTGCAGGTGCTATGCTTAATGAGTTACACAACATTAACCCAACTACTAAGACCTACATCCTGATTGTCAGGAAGGAAGAAGATACAAGTGCTCATTGTTCTTCATTAAGAGGAATTGATGAGGTTGGTACTACAAGGTTCATAGTTGTGGATGACTTTATATCATCAGGTGATACTATTAGGGCAATTATACATGATTTAGATGGGTACTTTGGGGTAATTCCTCATCCTACTAACAAGTATGGTATGCTCTGTGTAAGTAACTTCATTGATGCAAAGGCATTAAAGAAAAACTCATGTGATAACTATATGAAATGGAAAGAAATTTGTTCAAGATTTGAGTATGTAATATGTTGTCCTAAACCAGAATAATATGATAGTATATAATGTATTACTCCTCATTGCTTTATGTGTTTGTGTTATTATAATGTACAATAGGTATCTTCCCAGAATTGATATAGTCATATTAAGGAATAAATACATTGTGCTATTATGGTATAACAAATGGTATTGGAGTGGGGAGTGTAAGAGAACTTACATAAAACTGTTTGAAATATGATAGAATCATCCTTTGGAGAGTGCATATAACAACCTAAAATATATATTAGACTATGCAAATATTAAATCTGATTAGACCTGAAAAGAGTGATGTAAAGTATGAGGTTATACAGTTCCCTGATGATAAACCTCATATTGTCTTAAATGGTATTGATAGAAAGGGTGATTTAACTGTAGTATGTAGGATTTGTAATCCTACAGACTTGTTTATCCTTATGCAAGTAGGTGATATTCTTAATAGACAAGGAGGTTTATTTCACTAATTCATATAGGGATTGAGGATGGGAAGTTTTACCTAACAATGTAAAAGTAATTGAAGTAGTATGAAAGCTGAAATAGTAGCAAAGATTGCTGTATGGTTTATAATCTCCATTGCCCTGTTCACATTAGGGCTTGGAATGATTTCAACACCAAATTCTGTTGAGAATGTATTAGGATTTCTTTTGATAGTAGTAACATTCTATTTATCAATTAAAACAAAATGTTTAACAACAATTAAATTTAAAAGAGATGAAAAGTAAATTGATTCTAGGGATATTGTCCCTATTTGTAATGCTCTCAGTAACATCGTGCATGGAGAAGGTAGATGCAGGCTGTGAGGGCATTAAGGTGAACTTATATGGTAATGACAAGGGGGTAGATGATGCTTCTTTGGTAACTGGCATTGTGTGGTATAATCCTTGGACCACTACAGTATATGAGTATCCTACTTATGTACAAACCATTGATTATGAACCTTTTACAATCAATGCAAAGGATGGCTCAGAGTTCACTGTAGACCCTACTGTATCATTGAAGATTATTGATGGTAAATCACCTGCTGTCTTCAAGAAATACAGGAAAGAGTTGAATGAGGTAATCAGAGGTACTCTGTATAACTATGTAAAGGATGCCTTTAGAATCCAGCTCAATAAGTTTACTACTGATGACATTGTAAGTAAAAGGGATAGTATTGAGAATGCTATTGAAAGGTACTTAACTCAGGCACTTGCCAAAGAAAACTTTCAGTTGGAGCAGCTAACCTCTGGTCTCAAATATCCCCAGACTATTGTAGAGTCTGTAAATGCCAAGAATAAGGCTATTCAGCAGGCTATGCAGGTAGAGAATGAGGTTAAAGTGGCAGAAGCTCAGGCTAAGAAACTTATTGTAGCTGCTGAGGCAGAGAAGAAAGCCAATGAGTTGAGACAACAGGCTCTTACTCCTGCAATTCTTGAGAAGATGTGGATTGAGAAATGGGATGGGACTGTACCAACAGTAATCACTGGTGGGAATACTTCTACATTTTTGGATTTAAGTAAAATAAGAAAATAGTATTGAATAGTACTACTAAAATGTAGGAACATCACCATAGAGGATGGTAAATATAGGGTAAGAATTGGAGGTCATTCCTTTTGGTAGATATAATACCTTAGAGGAGGCTCAAGAGGTAGTAAGAAGGGAGAGAAAAAATATATTTCCTTTATCCTCTGAGTTAGACAACAAGATTACTATATAGTTACCTGTATATGGTCAAGTTCCTACAATCTTTAAGGATATTAGCAAATGATGTGGGTTATTGTTATATTAATAATCATCTTGACATTGAGTATCTTGAAAGATACTCATGTTGAGGTGTATTACAGGTATTGTGGTCCTGCTAAGTTACAGGAAGAATATGATGTTATAGTTCCATTATGGATGGCACTTATTATAGTTGTACTGGGTTTACTGCCTATGGTTAATATCCTCTTATTTGCCGCATTCATCATATATTATGCAATCCATGCGGGGTGGAATCCCAATGAGTGTGAAGACTATACTCATGTATTCTCATTGAGAGGAGACAACATTGTCACAAGAGGACTACTAAAGGTTAAGAATCTATTATGTAAGAGGGTATGAAACAGAGAGTATTCAACATACTCATCTCCTTTGCAGTAGGAGTACTTGGAGCAATTCAAGTACATTCCTACTTGAAGGAAGATGAACCACTTGAAATAAAGGTGGTACACATAGTTAATGAGGAGCAACCAGACTTCTTCAGTAAATCACCTCAAGAAGGCTTGATGGAAGCATTGGAGTATTATGGGGTCAAACATCCTCAGATAGTCTATGCACAAGCTGCACTTGAAACTGGTCATTTTAAGTCAGACTTATGTCTGAATGGTAATAATCTGTTTGGCTTATACAATAGTAAGAAACACAGATACCATACATTTGACCATTGGAAAGACTGCATCATAGCTTACAAAGAGATGATACAGTATAAGTACAAAGATGGTGATGATTATCTAAACTTTCTTAAAGAAATTGGATATGCTGAAGATTCTGAGTATATTTGTAAACTTAAGGAATTAATTAAAAATCCACCGTAATATGGAAGAAGAATGGAAAGATATTGCTAACTTTGAAGGATTATATCAAGTTAGTAATTTAGGTAGGGTAAAAAGCTTACCCAAAGTAGGCTCTGGAGGGCATAATGGAATTATTTTATCTCAGAGTAAAGATAAAGATAAAGATGGGTATTTATTAGTATATCTATATGCTAACAGAAAGAAAGTTGCTTGTAAGGTGCATAGGTTGGTAGCTAAAGCTTTTATTCCCAATCCTAATAACTTTCCACAAGTGAATCATAAAGACGAAATTAAGGATAATAATTGCTTTGCTAATCTGGAGTGGTGTAGTCCTTCCTATAATAACTCTTATGGGAAAGGAAACATTAATAGAGCCAATTCAAAAAGAGTTCCTATTCTACAGCTTGATATGGGTGATAATGTTATCAGGGAATGGAGTTCAGCAAGAGAAGTTGAATCTACTCTTGGATTTAATAATTCAAACATAACCAATTGTTGTAGAGGAAGGTATAAAAGTATGTATGGATATAAGTGGAAATATAAACAATGACAAGAGAAGAAGTGAATAGCTTGGCTTTGTCTAAGATAGACAAAGCTAAGTATCTTATCTTAGAGCTTATTACTGGGATGGGGAAGACCAAAGTAGCAATAGACCTCATTAATCATATATGTGATAGGGTATTCAGAAATGATGAAAGCCCTACAAGTATCCTGATACTTGTATCTAAGACTGTGCATAAGCAGACTTGGAAGGATGAGATTGAGAAATGGGGAGGTATCAAGTCTGACTATATTACCATTGAATGCTATGAGTCACTAAAGAACTATGAGAACTCATACTTTGATGTAGTAGTGGCAGATGAGATGCAGCATTTGTCAGAAGCAAGAATTGATGTATTGGAGACTATCCATATCAATGAGTCTTTCATTGGATTGTCTGCCACTATTAAGAGAGACATGAGGGATTATTTCATTTACAACCACAAGGCTGAGGTCATTAAGTGTGGTCTCAAGGAAGCTGTAGAAGATGAAGTACTACCTGAGCCTACAGTATATCTACTGCCTTTGACTTTGGACACTACTAATTATACCTATAAGGTTAAGAAGTTTGGTCGTGATATAATCACCACTCAGAAAGGTTGCTATGGTAGTATCTCTTCACTTATAGAGTGGTACAAGAATAAGTACTTTAACTCAAGAAATGAGAGGATAAAGAACTTATGGCTTTCAACAGCAGGCAAAAGATTGAAATGGTGTGCTGAACAGAAGGAAGCCCTTGTACTATCTCTTCTTGACAAGTTCAGGAGTTACAAGACTTTGACTTTCTGTAGTAGTATTGAGCAGTCAGAGAGGTTAGGTAAATACAATATCACCTCAAAGAATAAGGCTTCAGTGAAGAACCTTGAAATGTTTAATCTTAACAAGATTAAACATATTACTGCCTGTAACATACTCAATGAAGGTGTGAACTTGACTAATTGTAGGATAGGTATATTCTGCAACTTAAATAGTTCGGAGATTGTAGTAAAGCAAAGAGTTGGTAGAATACTTAGACACAAATCTCCTATTATCATTATACCTTATTTCAAGGATACAAGGGAAGAAGAACTTGTGCAGAAGATGATAGAGGAGTATTCAGAAGAGTCTATAGTTACTATTAATAATATAAATGAAATAACATTATGAAAACTAGAGTTAGAACAACATCCAAATTTATTGTAAAGCCAGAAAACAAAGTGGTTGTATGTAACATGTTAGTTGATATGCAACTTTTTGATTCTAAGTTATGGAATCATATAGACCCTGCTTGGTGGGCAACCAAAGCTCCTATGGTAAATGACTTTGGAGGGTTCATAGTGACAGCTAAGGCAAGATGCAACTCTGATGATACCTTTGATGAGGCTACTGGCAAGAAAATTGCTGAATCAAGAGCTAAATCCAAGGCATTCAAGACTTCTAAGAATGTGTGGGACTGCATTGCAAAAGGCTTTGTAGAAAATGCTAAAATGGCAGAGGTAATGACTAAAAACTGTGCAGCAGTAGAGGAAATTGAAGTTAATCATGTGAAAAAGCTATCAGAATGAATTATGTAATCAATGAAGATATTTGTAAGAAGAAAGGCATGAATTTACCTTCTCTTCTTGCAGTATTGCTTGTTAAGACTGGAGTAAACATTACTGAGCTGTTTAATGACTTGGTTAATAAAGAGGTACTGGTAAAAGATATGTTCTCTGAAGGTTTCCTAGTTACTCAAAGGTGGGATAGTACATGCTCTGATATATTACTTAGTGCTGATACTTCTGTACCATCAGATGAGCGACTATTACCTCTAGTAGATACTCTTATGTCTATCTTCCCATCAGGCAAGAAAGAAGGTACATCTTTGTATTGGAAAGGCAATAGAAAAGACAATAAAGAGAGGCTTCAAAAGTTCTTCAAGTTGTATGGTAATAAGTACTCTGATGAGCAGATTATACATGCAGCCAAGAAATATGTGGAATCCTTCAATGGACAGTACACTTATATGAGAGCACTTAAATACTTTATATGGAAGGATGAAAAGAAAATGGGAAGTGATGGTAGAAAGTACATTGAAGAGGTATCAGACCTTGCTTCTTACATAGAGAATGCTGGTCAGGAAGATGATTTGAAGAGAGATTGGACTTCTACAATTAACTGATTATGAGTAGATTTAAGCAAGTAATGGGAAATCTGAGGTTAAGGAGGGAGAGAGTTCTTAATGGACTTTATAATTGTATTCCTTTCCCTTTTCCAAGATTTAGAGCATGGGTTCCAGGCATTGAAACTGCTAAGTTCATAGTGGTGACTGCCAATCAAAAGGTAGGTAAATCAAAGTTCTGTGATTACCTATTTGTATATGAACCATTGTTCTTTATATTGGAGCATCCTGAGATGAGAGTTAAGGTTCTTTACTTTACTTTGGAGATGAGTCCAGAGGAAAAGTACAATGAGTTCTTGTGTCATCTATTGTTTAGATTGGATGGGATAGAGGTATCTCCTACTGAACTGAAAAGTACAGATAGAGACCATCCTATTGATGAGAAGATTCTTGAATTACTTGAATCTGATAAGTATCAGAGATATATCAAGGCATTCGAGGATATGGTCGAGTATATTGATGGCCAAAGGAATCCTACAGGAATCAATAAGTACTGTAGAGACTATGCCTTAGCTCATGGACATCTTAACTTCAAGAAAGGTAAGAGGAAAGACCCTATCACAGATAAAATCATAGATGCAGATGTGGTAGACAATGACAATCCTTATACCCCAGATGACCCAGAGGAGAGGAGGATAATCATCATAGATAATGCCTCGAATCTATCTCTTGAAAGTGGATTAAAGAAGATGGAAACTATTGATAAGATGAGCAAGTATGGTATTACTCTCAGAAATCAATTGAAATTCATCTTTGTATTGATTCAGCATCAATCACAGGCTCAAGAGGGTATTGAGAACCAAAAGCTGAATAAGCTTAAACCATCTTCTGATGGTCTTGCAGATTGTAAGACTACTACCAGAGATGCCAATATGGTTATAGGTCTCTATAGTCCATTCAAGTATGGACTAAGAGAGTATGAAGGATATGATATAACCAAGTTCAGGAACCATATAAGGTTCATGGAGGTGATTGAAGATAGAGACTATGGAGCAAATGGTCAAATCTGTCCTTTATTCTTTGATGGTGCGGTGAGTACATTTTATGAACTCCCAAGACCTGATGATAGAGAAGCATTACAGAGAGTATATAACTATATGGAATCAAGGAAAAGCAAAACTGCTAAGACTTTCTTTAGTTATGGAATAAATAAAATGAATAGAGAGTTGCACAGGTGGAAAATATCTCATAAGTTTGCAACCCTTTTCAAGTAAAAGTAACATTATAAAACAAAAACAATGGCAAATGCAGTAATCCTTTTAGGAAAAAGTGGAACAGGAAAAAGTTCTAGTATTAAGGGGTTAGACCCTAAAGAAACTGTAATATTAAATGTTTTAGGTAAAAAATTACCTTTTAAAGGTAGTAGTAGTCTATATAATAAAGAAAATAAGAATCTATTCAGGATAGATGATTATACACAGGCTATTAATATGCTTCAAGGTATAGATAAGAATGCTTCCTATGTTCATAATATCATTATAGATGATGCTATCTATATTATGAGGAAGGAATATTTCAAGAGGGCCAAAGAGACTGGATATGGTAAATATACAGAGTTGGCTATGCACTTTCAACAGATTATTTCTACTATAGAATCTATGAGAGAGGATATTAATGTGTTCTTAATTCTTCATAGTGAGGATGTCCAGAGTGATAAGACTACTGTAGGATATAAGGTTAGTACAATTGGCCAACTGATTGATAATCAATATAATCCTGTAGAGGTTGTACCTATGGTGCTGTATTCATCTATTAAATATGATGATAAAGGCGCAGCTACTTATGGCTTTTATACTCACAGATTCATGGATGGTATAGTAGAAATTCCTGCTAAGTCTCCTGCTGATATGTTTATGGAGGACTTTATTCCTAATGATTTAGGAGTAGTAGTGAAAGCTATGAAGGAATATTATGGATAGGGAAAAGACAATAGAACTTGGTAATCAAGTATATAATATTACCCCATTTAATATAAATAGCCAATTACGGATGTTAGAAGGATTCTTATTGGAAAAAGGTAAGGAAAGAAATAAAATTAATCTATTCATTGGAACAATATCCCAATTTCCAGTACGGATAGTTCTTAATTTCTATTTAGCCGCAATTGAGTATTACATTGCCAAGTATAACATATTTAAATTAAGTAGTAATAACAGAATTATTTTATTATATTAAGAGAAATAATTATGAATAAGACATTAACAGTAAGACAGTTTGCAGGTGTAAAAAGAATTGCACAGAATGTTAATCCTTTGGTAGTGAAGAAGAATAAGATTGCTGCCAAGATTGATGAACTCAATGCAGAGTATAATGCCCTGACTGAGGAGATTGAGGGACATGAGATGGGTGTCAAGGCTTTGACAGGTGGTCTCACAAGTGAAGACTTGGTTGTCAAGAAGGTAGAAGATACTGGTAAGGTTGATAAGGATGGTAAGCCTGTAAAGGTTACTAAGTATGAACCTAAGGCTGGTGTAGTAGTGTTCAATGAGGAGGCTAATGTATATGAAATTCATGTAGAGGAGCCTGCTATTGACAATGTTGCTCCTGAGACAGTAGATGATGCCGAGAAGGCACCTGAAGTAGAGGTCAAGGCAGAGGGAGATTCTCCCTTTCCTAACAATCTCCCTTACTAAGTTCATTAAGAACAAGCAATAAAATAACAAGAAGTAAAATTAAATAAATTGAATAGAAATGAATAAAAATATTAATTTTAGTTTTATGGCTTTTGGTAAAGCAGTAGAGAGTAAAGAAGGTGGAAGTATTAAGAGGTATATTGGTGCTTCTCCTGTATATGTTTTAGCAGTTAATCCCACAAAAGAAGAAAGAAATAAACTGTTGAATGCAGAAATAGACTCTGAGCCTGAATATCTGAGAGAAAGAGAGGTAGATGATAAGAATGTACCTCAAGTTATGGTTACTTTCTATGTCAAACCAGATGTAGAGGGAGATATAATTATTCCTATGACTTTCTTTGTAGATAAATCCTATAGGTATAATAGAGACAAAACTAAGGTACAAGTAATTGATAAATATGGTTATAGTGCTTGGGCTACCCCAGAGGACCTGAAAAATAAAGCAACTCTTAAAAGTAGCACTGGTAAAGCCCTTAGAATTACTACTGAATACAGGCCTGCCTATAATGGAGAAATACAACTTATTGAATTTATTAAGAGCTATCTTAATTTTGATGAAGCACTTTCCTATGTTAATGGTGAATGGGTTAAGAACCCCAAAGTAGCTAACATGGAGGAGTGTGAATGTTCCCTTGATATGGATAAGCTGTTTAAGGGAGATTTCTCTGAACTTAATGAAGTTCCTAAGCTTATGCCTAAGAATAAAGTCAAGGTGATGTTTGGAGTAAGAACTATTGAGGATGGAAAACAATATCAGGTAGTATATACTAACAAAGTACTTAGAAATGGAGCAAGAGATTACAGTGAAATAGATAAGGACTTACAAGAAAGAAAGAATGCCGGAGCATTCTCTAATGTGGAGTATGATATTAAACCCTTTAGAGAATATACTGTAGAAGCTACTGACTTCAACAACTCAGGCTCAAGTGACATGCCTTTCCCTAAGGCAGAAGAGTCTTCTCCTTGGGATTTTGGTAAATAATAACTTTTAAACTAAACAGTTATGGCTATTGGCAAGAGTAATCCTTCTGTGACTTTAGATGATATTCTAAGTAAAACTACAGAAGTAGATATTTTAGCTTATTATCTTGGAGTTACAGAAATTCCCTGTGTAATTCATTCTCCTTTAAGAATAGATAATAAGGCTTCCTTTGGACTTTATTCCAGAGATGGGCATAGAGTCTACTATGTAGACTTTGCAACTAAGGACAGAGGAAATACTTTTGATATTCTTTGCAAGTTGTGGGGATGCAATTATATAGAAGCTCTTGCCAAGATAGCTCATGATATTTCTAAGTTCAGTACAAAAGACCTAGGTATAAATACTTCAAAGCAACACTTAACTCCTAAGATTTTCAAGCTCAATAATACAGAGCTGCAATGTAAAGTCAGAGATTGGGCACCTCATGATATTGAGTATTGGGCATCCTATGGAATAAGTCTTGACTGGCTGAAGTATGCAGAAGTTTATCCAATATCACATAAGATTATCATCAAAGATGGTAATAAGTATGTATTTGGAGCTGACAGATATGCCTATGCTTATGTAGAACATAAGGAAGGTAAGGTTACTCTCAAAATCTATCAGCCATTTAACAAAGGTGGTTATAAATGGAGTAATAAACATGACACTTCTGTGGTAAGTCTATGGACTAAAGTACCTGAATATGGAGAGCAAATTTGCATTTGCTCCTCATTGAAAGATGCTTTATGTCTATGGGCTAACACAGGAATACCCTCTCTTGCAATACAGGGTGAGGGATATAGGATGAGTGATACTGCAATTAGTGAACTGAAAAGAAGATATAAACAAGTCTTCATTTGCTTGGATAATGATGAGCCAGGATTGAAAGATGCTCAGAAGTTAGCTGAGGAAACAGGATTTACTAATGTAGTATTGCCACCCTTTAATGAAGGGAAAGATATTTCAGACTTGTATAAGGCTAAGGGCAAAGATGAATTCCTTAGAATAATCAAGCCTTTATTCAACTCTTCAAGACAAGAGGACAATGATTGGGATGATTTGCCCTTTTGCATAGATTAAAGTTTCAATAAGTTCAATTTATAAAAAAAAAGTGAAAACATGGAAGCAAGAAAAATTACAGTCATACAGACTAAGAGTCAGAAGAAGAGTGTTATTATGTCAGCAGCCACGACCCTTGCTGAGTTGAAAAGTGACCTGAGAGCCAATGGTATTGACTATAATGGTATGGCCTTCTTTGAAGGTACATCAAAGGTTGAATTGAAGAATGATGCTTCAGTTCTGCCACATGATGTTCCTTATAAGGGAATTATCACCAATGAGTTGGTTTTCATGCTTACTAACACCAACAAGAAAATTAGGTCTGGCGCAGTGAGTAGAATGGAGGCATATGCTGAAATCAAGAGAAGGGGTCTTCAAGATGCTTGCCTTAAGAAGTTTGGCAAAAACTTCACTATGTGTAAGACTGCTGATCTTATTGCATTGGTACAGAGCAATGGTGCTTCAAAACCTGCTCCTGTAGCACCTGCAAGTAATGGTGGTGAGTGTGTTGATACTGTAGCAAGAGCTGCTATCAGCAAGTTGGTGGAAATTCTTGAGGACAATGGCACAATTGAATATTATGAGAAGGATAAAGTACTTGACATCCTTGGGGGTGCAGTAGAAGTTGCACCATCTGAGGAGTATAAGCCTAAGTCAGCTTCTCCTTACTCTGATGATGAGATTAATGATATGTTTGAAGGAATGAGTATTCATTAATAACAGACAATAGGTAAGAGGGTAGAGATACCCCCTTACCTATTTTTTTTTACAGTAATATGAGTGGAGAAACAATTAAATTAATTGAGGAGAAGATAGAGGAACTATATAACTCCTTGATGGACAAGCCACTTCGAGTATTAGGCATATTCAATGATTTCTTTGGAGAGGATAAAGTTGATATGCAAGGATATTGGAGTTTGGACAAGTTCAAATCTTGGATGAATATAGAGCCTTTATCTACTTATATTCCTGATGGTAATATTGTAAGCATGAACATGAATGGCTGGAGCATGTATAAAACATGGTCTATTACTGATTTACCTGGAGACCAGGTAGAAAAGGTTGTAAATGTGCTTACAAATACTACAGTAAAGGAAAGAATTGGTAATGCTAAGTTCAATGGCATATTCATACTTGTGCATTTCCCTCATGTAAGAGTGACTAATGAGCATGATAGATTTGTGGATATTAATCACTTATGGGCTAAAGTAAAGGTGTCTTATAATGGTACACTGAATGGAGGATTCACACTTAACAGGTCAGAGTATACCCTGCTTCACATCAGAAGTCATTACATGCACAGTCATATCAGTAGTATCCCTACAGGGGATTTCACCCAATTCCAAAATCCTTGTACAGGCAGTGGTCCTATTAATGGTACTATTAGTGCCCCCAATAGGGATTATGATGAGGATATGTGGAATATGTTCTGCCTTGAACTGAGTAAGTATGTGACTGTAGAATCTATTGCTGGAATACCTTATAATTACTTGGAGAAGTTAGGTACCAATGATATGGAAGTAGGTGTAGATAGATTCATTACATATCTGTCTCCTAATTACTATGAAAGTGTCATTACTCCTGATAAATTCAGGGAGTTTGTAAGGTACTTTATTAGCTCTAAGAAACTCAAATTTAACTATGTCAATGGCTCTTATTCTATTGGTATGTCACTCATTGAATTTATTGTACTTATTAGTAATGAGTTTATTAAGTGGTATAATGACCAGTTTAATAAAGAGGAGCTAACTGCCAAGTTTGCAGAATTGAAGGGGAAAGGTATCTTGAAAGAATGTATCATAGATAATGGTAAGATTTACTATGAGACAGGCAGAACCAATGTGAATAACTATTTAGATTATATAGGTAAGAAGGTATGTATGTTCAAGGATAGAGAGATTACCATTAGCATTACAGACATTGCGGAAGTAAGGAATGAGAACAAGAGTATAATACTCAATACTCAGACTGCACTGTATATATTAAATATAATTCTTAAAGTGTTAAACTACAGATATGGAAGAAACAAAGCAACCCACGAAAGTAATCAGCTTGGTACAGAAGTCAGGTACTTATAATTATAAGCTGATTATCCCAGCAGAAGTGGAGAGAAAGATAAGATTTGCCTGCCAAAAGGTGTGGAGTACTGAATGGTCAGGTACATTATTCTTTACACATGAAGGTTCATTTGAAAATAATGACCTTATAATAAGATGTGTGGATATTTACATTATGGATATTGGTACTCAAGCCTATACAGAGTTTGATATGAATCCTGATGTGATAGCCTATATGTGTGAGAATCCTGAGCTACTTGATTGCCAAATGGGTCTTATACATTCCCATAACAATATGAGTACTTTCTTTAGTGGGACAGATACTGCTACTCTGAAGGAGGAAGGTAGGGATAGAAATAACTTTGTATCTCTCATTGTGAATAATGCAGGTACTTATACTGCTGCAATTACAAGGAGGGTTAAATCAAAGCAGGTCAAAGAATCTGTGTCTTATGAGTTCTTTGGTGATGGTGAAAAGCATGATACTAAGGAATATGTAAGCAATGCAGATGAGATTGAATGGTTCTACCTTAAAATAGAGAATGAAAATGAAACATTTTCATTCCCAGACATGGCAGCAAGGCTTGAGGAAATCAAGCAAGCTAAAGCAGAAAGGGCAGAAAAAGCCAAGAAAGCTCAGACACCTACATATCAAGGTGGTTATAAGCCTGTTATTGCTAATTCCTATGGTACAAAGGCAGGTCCAGCAAATCTTGTCAAGAAGGAAGCTAATAAGCCTAAGGTAGTTCAGCCAACTCTTTTTGATGATATAGATGACTTACCATTTGAAGAGGAATATGACATACCTTATGGTCAAGTATCATTTGATAAAGTTACTTTGAAGTTTCTTGTATTTCAATTGATTACAGGCAGCATTATTATCTCTAATGATAGTAAGATTGACATTACCAAATGGGCTAAGTCAATGTCTGCATTGTATGAAAAGAGATTTGGTAAGGGTGAAGAAGGCATGAAAAATTTCAAAATGTGGGCAGATACCTATGTAGAATATCTGACATGGTATGTGACAGATGAGAAGTTGGAAGAGCTTGGCTTTGATGAAACAGAAATTTGTGCTATTTGTGCCCATGATATGATAGAGGAGCTTACAAAACTCCCTGAAAATGATTATATCAAAGGGTATATTGATGCACTTCAAAAATATTTAATATTATGAATGAAGAAGTAACAGCCCAAGAAAGCCTTCCTGCAACTTTACAGGAAGCTTATAATTCTTTTATAGAGGACCTCAATGAGAGTACTATACCTGAATCAGATAATCCTATGGAAAATGATGGTGATAGTATTATCTCTGGACTTTCAGAAGAAGAACAGGCTATCCTTGACCAAGCTGTAGAGGATGCACATCAGGAAATACCTACAAACTCTGCAACTTTGCTTGTGGATGAAGCTACAAGTAGGTTTAGTTCTGCCATTTGGTATGAGAACATTCAGAAGAAGACTGTCATTTTGGCAGGTGTAGGTGGTATTGGTAGTTATGTAGGCTTCTTATTGGCAAGGATGAAGCCAGCTTCTATGTTTATCTATGATGATGACATAGTAGAAGCTGTCAATATGTCAGGTCAGTTATATGGTCAGTCTGATTTAGGCAGAACTAAAGTATCTGCACTGGCTGAGATGATTAGAAACTATGCTGGCTATAGCAGTGTCTTTGCAATAAATGAGAGATTTACCAATGAATCTGAAGCATCAGACATTATGATTTGTGGCTTTGATAATATGGCAGCAAGAAGACTCTTCTTTAATAAATGGGTAAATCATGTTCGATCCAAACCAGAAGAGGAGAGAAAGAATTGCTTATTTATTGATGGCAGATTAGCAGCAGAAGAGTTTCAGGTATTGTGTATCAAGGGAGATGATAAGTACAACATCAATAGGTATAATAATGAGTTCCTATTCTCTGATGCAGAAGCTGATGAAACTATCTGCTCCTATAAACAAACTACCTTCTGTGCAAATATGATTGCATCTTATATGGTTAATTTGTTTGTAAACTTCTGTGCTAATCAATGTGGGCCTCTCATTGATAGAGACCTGCCATTCCTTACCACATATAATGCAGAAACAATGTATCTTAAAACTGAAGTATAATGGAATTTAACCTAAGATTTGCATATAATGTAATGGGTGTTTTCAATAGCAGGGAGTTTGATAATCCAGACCAACTTGGAATGAATCTGTCTCTTGATAGTAACAATGTATTTAGAAGAAGCCTTGTCATTGAAGTAAACAATGATGAGGTAGAGATACCTGTGATTGCAAGAGAACACCTTGAAAAGCTGATCTCAGACAATATGGCTTATCCCACAATTATGGGAATCAAGAGGATAATACTGCCATTATATGATAATGCACCAAGCCTAGAGAGAAGAACCTTTGATAGTATCATAACTCAATTATTTATTAATGTAGGATATGGTAAAAGATTGCAGAAGATAACTACCAATAAGGGTGAAGTGTATTATGGTGGTAAAGGTATCATCTTTGATGAGAGCTACACTCCATTACTATTATGTACATTAACTGCAAGAAGTGTACATACTGAGGATAATAGTAATACTATGGTCTATTACAGACCTGTGTGCCATGTCAGTCCCAAAGTATTCTTAGAGTCTGATAAGTTGATTAATAAAGGTATCATCAAGAAATTGATTCCCTATTATACAAGTATGGATGTAAATTTCCCAAGAAGCAATTACAGTTTCAGCAGTAATCCAGAGGACAGGAAAGTAAAGGTCATAGTAGATAATTTCAATAAGTTCTTTGTAGAACCTATTAAACCTACTCCATCTACCTGCTCTAATGATGCACTGAATGAATGCCTTATTGACAATATTGATGACATAATGATGTTGATATGACATTAGATGAATACTTTGGAGATTGGATGAAGGTAATTGATAGGACAGAGCTTAATAATGTAATGGCTAAGGTTGGGCAAGAATACAGGAGAAAGCCTTTGTGTCCTGCCCAATCTAATGTATTCAGAGCATTCGAGCTTTGTCCTCTCAATGACTTGAAAGTAGTTATGTTAGGTCAGGATTTTGATAATAAACTATAAATAATTTTAATTATAATGTTGCAATATTAGGTGATTCTAATGGTCATATATGGATGATGGTTATGTGACTAAAAATTCATGTATCTTATCTACTTGTTCATTTACTCTTGAAGAACAATCTTTATTAGCCAGTATATTATTAGATAAATTTGGTCTACATTTTACTGTAGGTAAACATGATAATAGTATGTATCTGCAAGCTAAGGATTTTCCTAAACTTGTAGAACTGATTAAAGATTATATTATTCCATCCATGCAATATAAATTAATTACTTATAGTAAAAGAAGGGTTCTGAATAAACAGGGTGAATTGCTGGAACAACTCAATGAGTCAATCAGCAGCCAAGCTACAGAAGAGCATAAAAGTATGTAGAAGGTTCAGAGACTAACAGGTGAATAGCTCAAATAATAAACCTGACACGAGTGCCCTGCATTGGAAACAATGAAGATATAGTCCGAACTATATGGTAACATGTAGAACTAGCAGATAAAGAGCTGTTAGGATAACAAATTGCCTTATCCACAAAAGGGAGTGGCAACTGGAGTATTATTCGGGAATAGAAAGGAAGTTGATGAGGATAACTTATCTCCTTCATTAAATGTTGTTAAAGAAGCAGCAATTAATTTTGAAGTTCCACATTATTGTATTACCTTTGACAACTCTCTTGAGAGTTGGTCTAAACAAGGAATACTAATGATAAACTCTGCACTCACTGTAGAAATGAATAGGATAGGTTCCCATGTGATGTTGTGGAGACCTTTCATAGCTAAATTGCTAAAGAACTTGTCTGAATATAATACAGCTATAGTATATGTATTGTTTGGCAGACAAGCCCAAACCTTCAAACCTTATATTAATGATAGGTTCAATCATATTATAGAGATTGAACATCCTGCATATTTTGCAAGGAGTGGTACTAAGATGCCACATCAGCTATTTGTTGATATAAGTAATAAGGTAAAAGAGATTTATGGTGTGCCTATAAAATGGTACGAAGAGTATTAATATTAAACAAAAAAAAATGAAAAAGATTTATTTGACAAATGGTAAGGAAGTACAGATTGGAGACACTCTGACTAAAGTATCTAAGGTAGTAGGCCCTTTCTTTGATGAGGGTGCTGTAGTTCAGCACATTGTGGTAACTAAGGACATTCTCCCTAAGCTCCTTAAGGCTGGCATTGTTACTACTACCAAGCCTGCAAAGTCTGCTGTGGTTGAATCTGAGGTTCCTATGGAGCTGGAGTACTACATTCAGAAGATTGCAGAGAAACTTGGTTGGAAGATTGAGAAGGCCTATAACTATCTCAATAGTGTAGATACTATTCTTCCTGCTGCTGCATTCTCTATGGTACTTAGAGAAGTAGCCATTGAGTTGGACAAGAAGTATGAGGACCATATTGAGAAGAGTCCTGAGATTTATGTAATCTCTATGCTTGATGGTAGAATTACCAAGGCTAATAAGGTTCATATCAAGAACTATAGGAACTTTGCAGCATTCAGGTCTATAAGTGATGCGAAGATTGCCTGCAAAATTACAAAAGACATTCTTAAGGAAATGTTCAAAAGTGGAAAATAAGAAGATTAGGAATGCTACTGTATGTGCTGCTAAGAATATAACTTTCAAAAGTATATTAGAGAAAACATGTTTTACTTGTCTTGAAGAACATGGATTTACTCCTAAATATGAACCAAAGAAATTCATCCTTTTTCCTTCTTTTGTTCCCATAACTCCCTTTTATGATAAAGAGACTAATACACAACAGAAGAAAAGGGTTGAATCTTTAGGTAGGCAAAGTAGTAAGGAACTTAGACTATGTAATGGGCTAATTCAGCCCATTACATATACTCCTGATATATATGTAAGATATAATAATTTGGACATTTGGATAGAATGTAAAGGATTTACCAATGATGTATTTCCTTATAAGAAAAAAATGTTTAGAAAGCTACTTGATGACATATATAATAGTACAGGACAAAAAAGTATATACTTTGAAGTGTATACTAAGAAGCAGCTCTTACAAGCTATAAATATAATTAGAAATTATGGGAATACTGACTGATATTGAGAGGCTTATATATGCACTTCCCACAAAAGATATTGAATTGGCAAATAAATTCATAAGAGAAAGAAATTTTGAGTTTTTACAAGATTTAGTTAACTCAGCAGTGTATAAAGTTAAAAGGGCTAAGACTATAGGGGATGTAAGCAGCCCTTTAATGTCAGTAGATTTTGATAACCTTTTATCTTTAAAGTCTATGGTAGATATATATTGCATGAGACTAGGAATATATGACCCAGAGAAATAATATTTTTTTCTATGAATACAATCAAGAAAAAGCTATCTGATATATCTCTTAATATAACAGAAGAGGAGTATAGAAGGGACTCAGCATTAAGCTATTCAACCCTTGCAAGATATGAGAGGGAGGGATTCAATAACTTGGATAAGTTATTTGACAGGTTAGAAACACCTTCTCTTACCTTTGGTAGTGCTGTAGACAGTATTATCACAGGTGGTCAAGAAGAGTTTGATGAAAGGTTTATGGTTGCTGAGTTTCCTTCTACTCCAGACTCTATTACAAAGATGGTAAAATCTTTGTTCAGTCAGTATGGAGATTCTTATAGGAGTCTTATCACAATTCCTGATGATGCAATCATTAAGGAGACTGAATATCAGAGTTATCAGATGAACTGGAAGCCTGAGACAAGGGCTAAAGTTATCAAGGAGAAAGGAGCTGACTACTATAACCTGTTATTTATAGCAGGCAGTAAGACTATACTTGATACTCAGACCTATCAAGATGTGTGCAGTGCAGTAAGAGCATTGAAAGGGAGCAAATCCACTCAATTCTACTTTGCAGAGGACAATCCATTTGAGCCAGATATTGAAAGATTCTATCAGTTGAAGTTCAAAGGAGAATTCAATGGTGTAAAGTATAGAAATATGGCTGACTTAATCATAGTCAATCATAAAGAGAAGTGGGTAAAGCCAGTAGATTTGAAAACAAGTTCCCATACAGAGTGGGATTTCTATAAATCCTTTGTAGATTGGAGATATGAAAAATAAGTAATTTATTTATTAATTTGGAGAGTGGAAAGAATGTATGTAAAAGAATACTTGATTATCTATATCAGGATGCTACTATATATCTTCAAAGAAAATATAATAAATATAAAGAATATTGTATCTCGGCAGAGTAATCTGCAATAATAAAAAACCTCGTGAATTCAGGGAACATCCTAAGACTTGAAATTTAATATATAGGTCTAAAATTGTTTGAAATATAACAGCCTATAATATATAAATGGGTTATTCTAGGACAATCCTGAGCCAAGCCTTAATAATAAGGAAGGTGCAACGACTATCCCTTTATGGGAGTACACTCAAGTGAGTGGAAGTGCGAGGCTCCTAAGAAATTAGGATGATGATATAGTCTCATCTATATGGTAACATATAGCAGTTCATAAGAGAACGCAGATAAATTAACGACTTATCTGGAAGATAATGGATATTCAAGCCAGACTATATTGGGCTATTATAAGGCAGAATATGGATAAGGATGAGTACTTCAAAGACTTCAAGCTGCTTGACTATGACTTCATTGTAGTCAATAGGAGAATCCTTGTCCCATTGGTGTGGACTTGTCCATTTACACAGGCAGGAGGTACATTGAAGTTTGGAAAGAATGACCAAATAGAAATGAGAAGTCCTTTTGTGATAGGAGAAGAGCTTTCTTCTTATCTCACTTCCAGACCAAGAGTTCCTGTGGGTATTAATGAAATTGGTTCTAATGATTTAAGAGAATGGTTAAATACATTGTAATATGCAAGTAGTAAAAAGAGATGGCAGTATAGAGGAATTTAATGTTGATAAGATTATAAGTGCTGTAGAGAAAGCCTTTAAGTCTTGCAACAAGAAAATGCCTCAGTATCTGTATGATATGCTGGGTGCTTTATTTGGCACTTCGGAAGGAGATACTATAGGTATTGAGGAGATACAGAATAAGGTTGAGGATGTTCTTATGAATGATAAACACTTTGATGCAGCAAAGAGATATATCATTTATAGGGAACAGCATAAGCAGGCAAGATTCATTAGGGAAAGAATTGACTATATGAATGAGTATAGTCAATCTAATGAGAATGCAGCTACTTCATCAGAGACAGATGCCAATGCAAATGTAACTATGAAGAATGTTGCCAACCTTGAGGGTGAAGTATATAAGACTACTAATAGGGTTATTCAGAGGCAAAGGATGAAAGACAAGCTGAATGAAATGTATCCTGAAGTAGCTAAGAAGTATGAAGAGGATTTGAACTCTCATGTTATTTATACACATGATGAAGCAACCACTCCTGTCTTGAAGCAGTATTGTATGGCTGTGAGTCTGTATCCTCTTATGATGGAAGGAGTTGGCAATATTGATGGTATCACTCCAACACCTCCTAATGACCTGCAATCATTCAGTGGTCAAGTAACCAATCTTATCTTCTTGCTATCTTCTCAGTGTAAAGGTGCAGTGGCAGTAGGTGAATACTTTATTGCCCTTAACTATTACATTGTGCAGGAATTTGGTCCTAATTGGTATGAAAAGTTGGATGTAGTAACTACTACAGACCATTGCAGTAAGCAGAGGACTGTAAGAGATGCCATATATAAAGCATTCAAACAGTTTATCTATGGTGTAAATCAGCCTGCTGGTAATAGGTCATATCAAAGTCCATTTACTAATGTGTCTTATTATGACCATACTTACTTTGATTCACTATTTGGAGAGTTCTATTATCCTGATGGAACCAAGCCCCAGTGGGAGGCAATAGATTGCCTGCAAAGGCTGTTTATGAAGTTCTTCAATAAGTTAAGGACCAAGCAGATACTTACATTCCCCGTGGAAACTATGGCTATGGTGTATGACCCAAAGACTAATGACATCATAGATAAGGAGTATAAGGACTTTACTGCTGAAATGTATGCAGAAGGCCATAGCTTCTTCACCTATATTTCAGATAGTGCTGATAGTCTCGCATCTTGCTGTAGATTGAGAAATGAGCTTGCAGAGAATACCTTCAACCCTACAAGTGGGTTGACTGGTGTTATGACTGGTAGTTGCAATGTAATCACTCTTAACATGAATAGAATCATTCAGAACTTTCACAGTATGGTCAGAGGTAATGACTTTGGGTGTTTTAATTCTAGTGAGTTCAAGAGGTACCTAACAAGTATTCTCGAAAGAGTCTACAAGTATCATATAGCCTTCAAGACCATGTTATATGAAATGGAAGAGGGAGGAATGTTTGCAGCTTCAAATGGAGGATATATCCATATCAGCAAATTATACTCTACCATAGGTATTAATGGTCTGAATGAGGCTGCTAGGTTCTTGGGGCTTGAGGTAAGTAACAATGAGGAATATATCAAATTCCTTCAACTTGTACTTGGAACTATTAAAGAACAGAATAAGATACATTCCATACATGATAAAAGCAGGCCATTCCTATTTAATTCTGAGGTAGTACCTGCTGAGGGATTAGGAGGAAAGAACTACCAATGGGATTTACAAGATAATTATTGGGTACCCGATGATGAGAACCTGTATAACTCATACTTCTATAATGCCCATGATGACACTTCAGTACTTGATAAGTTCATTCTTCATGGAAGGCAGACTTATCAATATACTGATGGAGGCAGTGCAGCTCATATCAATCTTGAAGACCATTTGAGTAAGGAGCAGTATCTCAAGCTGATAGACTTTGCAATAGCTAATGGAACTAACTACTTCACATTTAATATTCCTAATAGTAAGTGTGATGATTGTGGCTACATTACTAAGCATCCTATCACTGAATGCCCAAAGTGCCATAGTAAGAATATTACTCAATATACAAGAGTGATAGGGTATTTAAGACCTATTAAATCATTTGGTAAAGATAGGCAGATTGAAGCTAACAAAAGAGTTTATAGTAAAGGTGTATAATTTGTCCTTAAGATTTTGTTATTTGCATTATTTTTAGTACCTTTGCATCAAAATAATTTAGTATGGAAGATAAAATTTTACAAAGTTGTGGTGATGTCTTGGTAATAGAAGGTAAATCAACAAAGAAAGTAAGGAATAGGTACTATTACACAGGACATTTTGAGGGATACACCAGAAGGCTATATTTTAGATTAGATAGTGCCCAATATGGTAATGTCTCTAATCCAGATAAGAGAGATGAATATGGATTTATTTGTGATGAGTCTATTACTGATAAGCATATTTATAATGTTTGGAAGAATATGGAGAGGAGATGTTATGACCCTAAATGTCCTGCTTACAGTACTTATGGAGCTAAGGGGATAATAGTATCAGAAGAGTTCAAGATATATTCAAATTTTAGGAGATGGTATGAAGAAAATGGAGATAGTAGTCATAGTCTCGAAATAGATAAAGATTGCAAATCTCTTATACTAAATATTCCCAAAATATACTCTCCTAATACTTGTATTCTCTTACCTCCAGAGATTAACACTTTTATTTCAACTATAGGTAAGGGTATTTATCTTACTCCTCATAATACATATTGTGTTAGATTGAGGAGGAAGTTTGCTAAGGTTAATAGAAATTTCAAAACTTTGGAAGAGGCAGTTGCTTATAAGAAGGATAGAGATATGGAATATCTTAATACCTTAGTGGAAAAATATCCCCTACCTATAGATAACCTTAATATAGTTAAAAGATATGTTGAAATATTTGAATACTCAAGTAACATTTGCAGAGGTGCCTGACGAAATTACATTATGTATAAATATTACAGGATGTAAAAATGGGTGCAAAAACTGTCATAGCTCTTACTTGGCACAGGATATAGGTACTGAATTAACTTTCAATGAAGTAAGGAAACTTATCAAGAAGAACAGTGGAATTAGCTGTATAGCCCTTATGGGAGGTGATGCAGAGCCAGACAAAATAAATACTTTGGCTTCTTTCATTATCAACCATTATGGTTCTATAAAGGTAGCTTGGTATAGTGGTAGGCAAGAGTTGAATAATAATATTGACCTATGCAACTTTGACTATATAAAACTTGGACCTTATAAGGAAGAGTTTGGTCCACTTAACAGTAGAACTACTAATCAGAGATTCTATAAGGTTAATGGAAAGGAGTTGGTAGATATAACAAATAAATTTTGGAAACATGAAACTGAAAATTAAAGTAAAAGTATTGACTGAGGGTTGTATGCCTGTGATTAATGAGAATGGTGATTGGGTTGATTTGAAATCAGCAGTAGATATTACTATTCCTGCACCACAGTCTGATGTCCTCAAAAGGAAGACCATTGAAGGAGAGAGGGTAGGTCATAGGGATGTAGAAATTCCTACCTATTATATTCCTCTTGGAGTTGCAATGCAACTACCACAAGGATTTGAAGCTATTATTGATTCAAGGAGTAGTGGTCCTAAAAAGTTAGGATTATTCATCCCAAATGGTCAAGGTGTAGTAGATAACACATATAATGGCAATGATGACCAGTGGCACTATGTATGTTCTCCTATGAGAGAGACCACTATTGAAGCAGGTGACAGAATCTGTCAATTTAGGATACAGCTTAGTCAGAAAGCTACTATGTGGCAGAAGATTAAATGGCTGCTAAGTTCAGGTATTGAACTTGTGGAAGTAGATGATTTGGGTAATGAAAATAGATTAGGATTTGGCTCAACAGGAATTAAGTAATAATGAAAAAAAAAAGCATGAAGCATGATATTAGAAATAGTGGGTATATTGCTTGCAGTAATCATCTTAGCTGTTATTATTAATGGTGCAGAAGATTACTGTAAGCAAAGTAAAAGGGTAAATATGTCTTTCAAAGAGGCAATGGATTTAGTAGATTTGCCAGTTATCACATTTTATAATAATGGCAAAAAGTTTAATTTTCTACTAGATACTGGGGCTACAATATCCATAGTAGACTCAAATATATTAGATAGCCTTACTTGTGAAAAACTGAAAGATGTTGGTACAGTATTTGGTGTTGAAGGTAATAAGGTTCCAGTGTCTTATGTAAGAGCACAATTAGACTATAAAGGGGAAAACTATAAAGAGGATTTTCAAGTTCTAGATATGAGTAATGCCTTTGGTAATATAAAAGAAGAGAGTGGAGTGACACTTTCTGGAATACTAGGAAGTCAATTCTTTCATAAGTACCAATATGTACTAGATTTTAAAGAGTTAATTGCCTATTCTAAGAAATAATGGAAGATATTATAAAACTTAGGTCTGGATACAAAGCTGTAAACTATCTCAAGAAGATGCCTAAGACTGATGTGCCTACATTAAGAGTTGGTGAAGTGGGAGGTGTATGCCACATACATAAGTTTATTAATCCATCAGAAGGTCCAATAATTATAGAAGGTCAGGAGCTTGAGGAAGCCAAAGCAGTTGTCAAATCTATAGACTTTGTTGAGGGTTATGGATGGACTATAACATTTGAATGATGATATATTTTGTTACTGGTCAGAGAGAACTACTTGAGTTTCCTGATGCTAAGTATAAATGTATTTCTGTAGAAGAGTCTCTTAAAATATTAGAGCCTCTTCGAGTAGTAGGTTTAGATACTGAAACTACAGGTACGGAGATATGGCAGGGTAGATTACTTACTCTTCAACTTGGCAATAAGGAAAATCAAGTTGTAATAGACTGTATGACTATTGATGTCAAGCAGTATAAGGATTATCTTGAAAGTGACAGACTATTCATCATTCATAATGCAAAGTTTGATTTAAGATGGCTGTATAAGGAACATATTGTAGTCAGAAATGTCTATGATACTTATTTAGCTGAGAAGATTCTATTTCTTGGATTTCCACCTGGCATTGTATCTTTGTCCTTGCAGGCTTGTTGTGATAGGTATTTACATATCTATCTTGACAAGACTGTCAGAGGACAGATACATGCAGGTATGACAGAAGAGGTTATAGTTTATGCAGCAAATGATGTTGTGCATCTTGAGGATATTATGAACTTGCAGCTTATTACTATCAATGCAAGAGGTCAAAAAGTGGCACTTGATATTGAGAATGAGTTTGTAAGAGTCCTTGCATATATTGAATATTGTGGCATTAAACTTGACCCTGTTAAGTGGAAGGCTAAGATGGCTAAAGATGCAGAGAGGTTAAGGATTGCTGAGCAGAAACTTAATGATTGGGTAGTAGATTATGTAATGAAAAAGGATGACCTTTCCCTCATTGCAAGAAACTATGATACTCACAAGAAAGGTAAGCCAGCCAAACTTGCAGATAATGTGTATGTGGTAATACCACAACCTTCATTATTCTCTGAGTTTGATACTGGACCTCAATGTATTATTAACTGGAATAGTTCCAAGCAGGTAATCAGATTGTTTGAAGGACTTGGATTTGACCTATTGGTTAAAGACAAGAAAACAGGCAAGATGAAAAAGTCTGTGGAGTCTAAGTTTATAGAATTGCAGGCAAGTAAGAGTAGTATTGTTCCTTTATACTTGGAATATTCAGCAGCTTTCAAGGTAGTAACATCTTTTGGTCAAAACTTCCTTGATGCCATTAATCCTGTTACACAAAGAATCCACCCAACATTCAATCAAATGATGGATACTGGTAGATTGAGTTGTGGCTCAGGAGGAAAAGGTAAAGGAGGTAAGACTAAAGATGATGATATTGCAGAGGAGGAAGATGAAAACAAGGACACTTCTACACAAGCAAATGATAAGAGTGTCAATGTTCAGCAGCTTCCAGCTACAGAAGAAACAAGAGCAGCATTTGTACCTGAAAAGGGACATTTGTTAGTAGATTGTGATTATGGAGACCAAGAGGGTCATGTGTTCACTGAGTTGTCTAATGATAAGGAGTGGATTGCATTCTACAATGACCCTAGTCAAAGAGATGGACACTCCTTTGTAGCCAAGATGTGTTTCCCTAAAGACCTTGATGGGGTTGCAGAGAAGGATGTCAAGAAGGTAAGAAAAGACCTTAGAGATTTGGCTAAGAAGGCAAGGTTCTGTTTCAATTATAATGGTCAAGCTCCTACAATGGCAACTAATTGTAATATTCCTGTGGACTTTGCAACTGAGATTTATAACAACTATTTCAAGAGATTTAATGGTATAGCAAGCTATTTCAAGGTACAGAAGAGAGATATGTGGAATAGAGGCTATATCCTAATCTCAAAGATAACTGGACTAAGGGCATATATCTATGACTATCCTATACTGAAAGGTATTGAAAGGAGAAAGAATGGTATGGAAGATTTCTGGGATATATACAAAGCTGCAAGAGATAGTGGCAAAGTAATATCTGAGATTCCACCATCTGTCATGCAAGAAATTGCTAAGAGATTTGCTGAGGGAAAGCCTATTGAAGAAATAGCTGTTAGGTATTCATATGAGGTTAAAAAGGCAGGTAAGGTAGAGGAAAGATTCATTGATATTAACAGGGAGACTGTATATGTGTCAGTGATGAAACACTTATGGAAGAGAAAGAGTGCTTCTGATAATCAGTCATGTAACTATCCTTCTCAAGGTACTGCTGCTGCAATGACTAAGATAGCAGGTATTAGATACTTTAATCATTTGGTTAATGATGGTCTTATATTCAAAGTCCTCATTCCTAATGATGTACATGATGAGTATCTGATAGAACCACCTGAGGAAATTGCAGAGCAGGAAGCTAAGAAGTTAAGTGAGTGTATGGAGTATGCAGCAGCAATCTTCTGTAAGAAAGTAACTATTAAAGCTGTGCCAGAAATTGCGCCCTGCTGGGTACATTGAACCTATAAAATTATGGAAACTTGGAGAATAGCTATTCCTATAGTGGTATTCATATTATGTGTGATAGGTGCATAGTATGTAATAAGACTAAGGATAAAAGAGATTAGAAGTAGAACCTATGTTTATCCTAAGACAGGTCATAAGTATATGCCACTCTACAGGTGCAGGATGAAGAATCCTGTATCTGGAGAATGGTGAGTTGTATGTCAGAGAGTATAAAGACTTCTTTGACAAGTTTGTGAAACTTTTAGACTGGGAAAATGAAACAAAAGAAAGTGGACAATGTTAATCATCCTCCACATTATACATGGCTTAAAGATAAATGTGGAATTGAGGTGATTGATATAACAAGACACATGGATTTTTGTTTAGGCAATGCTATTAAGTATATACTTAGGGCAGGACATAAGCAGGATGCAAGCCTTACAGATAATCAGAAGGAAATTGAGGATTTGAAGAAGGCTATATGGTATATCAATGACAGGATAAAGCAATTAGGTGGTGAAGTATGACATTTATAATTCATTTCAAAGATGGACATAGAGAAACCTATAACTTTCTAAGTCCATCATAGGAGGGTAGAAAGATGAGTGGGATTAAAGTTAGTGTTAAAACAAAGGCTAAAGAGACTCTGAAACTATCTAACCATCTGAAGACTTATGAGAAGTATAAAGACATTCTGAAAGTGTAGTATGAGACAATATACATCAAGAGAGTTCATAAAGATAGTGGAATTTAATGGTTTCTATTATAGCAGACATAATGGAGACCATGCTATCTATGTGAATGATAAGGGAAGGCATATCAGCATGCCTAAGAATCTTGAATGTGTAATTGCTCGAAGACTGATTAAAGAGAATAACTTGATAACAGACATTAAAAGGAGAAAAAAAAAATAATGGACAATTATAATTATCCTATGGGTGCAGATACTAAAGATGCACCCTGGAATCAGGCTGATAATCCTGAAAGGGAAATTGAGGTCACAGTAAGTGTCACCCTTAGTAAAACTGTAAAGATTAAGGTATCTGACTATGAGATTACTGACTCTGGAAAGGATGAAGATGGTGAGTATTTTGAGGATATAAATTACTCAAACTGTGACCTTAAAGGTGCAGTTGAAGAGCAAATTGTATTGCCTCAGAAAGCTTGGAATTACATAGCTCCTAAAACAAAGAAGGATGTTAAAGCCATCTCTGATTTGAAGGACTGGAATGTTGATGACTTTGAAGTGATTGAGGAATACTAAACTTAAAGAAGTATAATGAAAGTATTAAAGATTTATTCAAGGACAGTACCTACTCTCATCTTAGTAGATGATGAGGGAAATGTTGTAAAAAGACATAGTGGTCTGTTAGGTGTTCAAGAATTAAAAGAGTTCTGCAATGAAACTAATTAAGCCAAGTTTTGAAATATGGAATCAGCCTGCTGGTCTTGAAGGAGTTTATAAACAGATTGAGAGAGTAGGTAGAGTATGTTATAAGTCTGAGGATAAGATAACAGAAGATTCTGCCAAGCCTTTTGTGGATAGGATGATTAAGTCTGGTCATGGAGCTATGTTAGAGCATGGTACAGTATATCTTAAAGTATTCAATGTTATTGAAAACTCTGAGCTGATTGATAAATATAAGTCTAATAAGTATTCAGTAGTTAAAGAAGGAACAGAGGTATATAATTGTCATGGTGATATACTTTATGGAAGTTGTAAGTGCATTACTACTAACTACAGAGTATTGGTAGAGAATGACTGGCTTGATGACTTAAAGTATATCTGTAAACCTACAGAGTTCCATGAGAAGAGAATCACTGTACACTTTGTATGTGATAGAGGTGTATCACATGAGTTTGTAAGGCATAGAGTAATGTCTTTTGCTCAGGAAAGTACAAGGTATTGTAACTATTCTAAGGATAAGTTTGGCAATGAATTGACCTTCATTATCCCTTGCTGGATAAAAGATTTAGAAGAGAAAAGCTACTTAGCTCATGCAGAGTATCACCATACTAAAGAAGATGCTTCAAAGCAATGGTATGATGTATGTATGAATAGTGAGTTTGTTTATGAAGACCTAATTAGGCTGGGTTGGAAACCACAAGAAGCAAGAGCTGTTTTACCTAACTCCTTAAAGACAGAATTGGTTGTAACTGGATTTACATCTGATTGGAATCACTTCTTTGACCTAAGAGCAAGGGGTACTACAGGTGCTCCACATCCTCAGGCTAAGGAGTTAGCAGAGCCTTTAATGAAGGAATTTATTGCAAGAAAGTATATTAATAACTAAAAAAAAAGTATGGCTTTTGGTACGAAGAAATCAGTTGTAGCTGCACCTTCTTTCAGTGAAAGAATGGCAAGCATTGAGTCTATGTTTAAGACTGCACATGAGAATGCAAGTAATCTCCATGCAGAAATGGAGTCAGAGATTGCAAAGAAGGAATCTCAAATTGCTGCATTGCAGGAAGACATCAAAACTATTGGTGTTACTAAGCAGGAGGCTGAAACATTTATGTCTAATATAGAAAAGCTTATTTGATATGATTGAGCAAATAAATCAGTTAAAGCAAGGTTCCATTATTAGTGAGAGTTCTCACTATATTGTGAACAGAGTATCAGGCTCTAATGCTTGGCTTACTCAATTTAAGAGTGGTGACTGGTATGAGCTATCTGAAGAACTACGCTAATTCTGCTGACTTGTTTGAAACTACAGTAAAGGTAACTAAGGAAGATAAGAAGGATGGTACTCTTGGTATTAGAAGTATTTGGGAGAACATCCATTCTGGTCAGGTATTTACTGTATGTTTCAAGAAGCAGGATAAACCTAAGAGTAAGAGAAAGTTACAGGAAGAGATTGATGCTATTGTAGAGCAGTTCTCAAATAGTATTGACACAGTTAAGAACAATAAGAAAGGTGTTGCAAATGCAGCAAAGAATCTTATTACTGAGCTGGTTAATAACCCTGTACTTCCTTATGAAGAAGGTGAAGATAGAGTTCTTAGAGGCTATAAGATTCAATTTGAATCAAGAGATGGCAGATATGATTGTGTAGATATGGATATTACTAAGACTGATAAAGAGTCAGGTATTAAACCAGTCAATATCAACACTATCAAGTGGCTTATATTCAATGGTGTCAAGTACATTGTTGAGTAATCTTATAAGGGAGAATAAGTTAAATACTTGTTCTCCCTTTAGCTTTTTGAATAAAAGCTTGTGTATTACAATTAAATTACTTACCTTTGCATAAAAATTAATATTAATTTATATGAGTACAAAATGTTATAATCCTATTAAGGGAATTGATGACGTAATTGCTAGTAAAATTCAGGGTTGGAATGAGTATAGAGTAGCTACATTAAGAGGAATGTATGATGAATCACACTCATCTCCACTTGATACATCAGACCTTGATAAGGCTGTACAGGACTTGATCTCATATAGAAGAGACTTAGGAAAAATGAATGCAGAGTCTATCAAGACTACTAGTTCTAATTTATCTGAGTCTTATCAGAAGTTGAAGGAGTCTTTTAGTGCTGAAGAGAGATTTAATAGAATCAATATGATTTCTACTATGTTTTCTGACAGACTTGATGCCTTACAAGAAGCTAATCCTTTCCTAAGTAGGAAAGTTATATGTAATGGATTTGTTTCAAATGGTAAACTAGTGGCAGGTCAATTCTCAGTATTTGAAGGTGTTTATAATGACTTGCTTGAATACTATTCAGAGGCTGTTGAAGAAGGTGATATGGATACAGCCAATAGTTATAAGAAGGTTCTTGAAAACTGGGGAGCACTAGTCTCTCATGCTAGAATGAGATTGAGAGATACAGAGGAGCTCAGACTTGGTGACAAGATAGAGTATGCAGATGATACAAATCCAGATAACTACAATGATAATAAGTTATCTGAATTATATGATGCTTCAGAGTCTAAAAGAGAAGCATGGCAAGAGACCTCTGATATGCACTCTGCATTTGGTTCTGTAGGAAAACAAGTAAGAAAACTTTTAGGTTCTATTCAGAGAGTTGAAAATGGAGAAGAAGTATATGATGACTTAGGTTTTCCTATAATGCTTGACCCTGTTAAAGCACACCAGTCTTTGATTGAAATATTAAGAGGTGTTACATCTGAAAGACAAATGATAGGTTTGCTTAGAAATGCCTCTAACAGTCAGACTTGGTTACAGCCTGTTATAGAAGAACTTGAAAATAATGACCAGCTTAGGACACAGTTCTATGTAGATTTTAAGAAGAACTTTCAACCTTACTCTATCCTTCTTGAAGAGGTAAAGAATGGGTTAAGAACTTTCAAGACTCTTATATTGAATAGAGTTAATAATAGTCTCTCTGGTCAATACCTTACTAGTATCACTTTGGGTAAACAGGTTAATCCAAATACCTCTGTATTTAACAAGGATGGTAGTATCAATTGGAAAAACTTACAGAGTCTAAGAGAGTTGGTTAAGGAATATTTTCCAAGTAAGTCTGTAAGCATTACACCAAAGTTCTATAACAATAAAGAAACTTCTTGGCAAGAAAAGAAAAGAGTTCTCATTAAGATTACTGAAGCTTTGGGTATAGACATTGATGGTGGAACATTGGATAAGATTATGTCTAGTGGTAGAGACCTTCATAAGTTTACTGATGCTATCAGTGAGTTAGTAGAGTTTGGTACTGACAAGATTCTTAATAAGAAGGAGCTTGAATCACTTGATAAAGGTGAGTACTCTTTGTCTAATAGGTCTTTCAAAGACTTTATAAGATTTTCTCCAGCAGGCTCTACAGCAAAGCAGGGAGTTATAAGAGAGAAGATTGACAAGATGTTATCTATTGTAACTAAGAACAGAGAAGGTCTTAGACTTGAGTCTAGAGTAAGGCATAAAGATAAGAATGGTAATAATGTTACTTTGTTCAGTAATGTCATTCCTTCATATCTTGGAGACAAGATGGATAGAATTGCCAGTTTTGTGTCTAACAATGACAGGCAAGGTCTTAGGAGAATGATTGAAAATGAGTTCTTGGACTCTTCTTTCTTCATGGATAAGGATAATGGTACTATATTCAATAGGTGGTTGAGAGACCTTTATGAGAGTGGCTTAGATGAGAAAGATTTTGCTGCCAACTTTGGATTTAAGAGATTCTTAGGAACTTCTGATAATAGCTTTGAGAACTTTACTAGTAAACAACATACTATTGACATGATGGCAGAATATTTCTCTGAAAGACAGCTAAGTGCTAATAGTCAATATGCTTATTATCCTGTATTTATCTTAGGAGATAGTGGAGTATCTAAGTTTATCAAAGCTAAAAGATATTCTGCTCAGGAGATACTTGATGGTCTGTATGATGTATATAGACAAGAGAGGAGAAGAATGGCTCTCACATCAGCAGCTAATACTAAGTTAAAAGAAGGTGGGTATTCACTTATTGAAAACTTCTCAAGTAAAGAGAATGAATATACAGCTCTTCCTTTCCTCAACAAGGATTACAAATCTCCTGATGGTACTGTAGGCAAGTATGCAGCTATGATAGGGGAAAATCCTTCAAAGCAGGAAGTTGTAAAGGCTATTCAAGCCTATATGGAGGAGGCTGTAAATAGCTTCAAAACAAGCCTTAATAACTTAGGTCTTCTTGAAACTAAAGAAGTATATAATCCTAAGACAAACAAAAAGGAGGTACAATATGTATATTTCAGTCAAGAAGTAAATGGTAATAAGTCTATAGATGAGGTAATAGCAGACTACTATTGGAATACAAAGTTTGCTACTATACAGCAGCTTCAATTGTTCACTATTGACCCGGCATTCTATAAGGGAACTAAAGACTTACAGAAGAGATATAAGGAAATACATGCCCCAGGCAGTGTATTAAGCCTTGAAGCTAGAGACTTTGATGGCAATCTTTATAGTGAGGATGGAATAGAAAGATGTGTTTATTTTGATGACATTAATTTAAATGCAGAAGTGTCTAATCCTGAATTCATGAAAGCTATTGAAGCTAAGTTCGGCAAGAACTCTCCAGTATATAAAGCTTATACTAAGAATACTCTTACTGATGGTCAGGGATATAGAACCCTTGAAAGCTACAGAAAAGTAATGGGTATGGCTGGTAAGTGGACACAGGAAATGGAAAATGTGTATAATACTATTAAACAGCTCAGAGCTGAATATGGTAAAGATGCTCAGATTCCTTCTGACAAACTTACTGAAATTGCTAATATGTCTGTAGTATTTCAACCTATTAAACCTTATATGTACACTATAGAAAACTTGGCAGTAAATGGTACTGATAAGTTAAAAATTCCAGTTCAGCATAAGTATGCTGAAGCAGTACTTATCCCAGAGTTATTACCTGCTGGTAGTAAGTTAAGGGATATGGCCTATTGGATGGAGTCTAAGGGCGTAGATTTGGTAGGTTCTACTAAGATTGTTAAGGTTGGTGGATTTGGTTCTACTGATATATCTAAAGCTTCTAATGCTCAAGAGTTAAGTAATGCACTTGACAAGGCTTATATCCATCAATTAAGTTATGGTGATTATAGAATTCAGACTAATGTACCTGAGCATATTAATAGCTCTCAGTTATTTGGTACTCAGGTAAGAAAGCTTATTATGGCTAACATTAAAATGGATGACTATCACTATGAGAATTATGTTGGTGGAAAGAAAGTAAATCTTGGAGGTAAATATGGTGAGGTAAGATTGAATGGTAGAAACCTAGTTTCATTCTATAACTCTCTTATTGTAGCTAATATACTTAAGTCCTATGATTTATTTGCTAATGAAGTATCTGATATAAAGAAGTTAAGTGATAAACTTCTTCAGACTACTATCAATAATAGCAGGGAATCTATGGATAATATGTTGGCATATTCTTTGACAGGAGATGACAAGTTCTTGGTACCTTTGTTTGAAGGAGCATTGGAACATGATTCTTCTGCAATGCTATTCAGTATATTCAAGAAGAGAGTCAATAAGCAGTCTATTAAAGGAGGTAGTGCTGTTCAGGTATCTGCAATGGGTATTAAGGGATATGAAGAGTCTGGTGATTTACACTATGTTGTAGACCCTAATAATCCTAATAACATCTTATATGCAGAGTGTGAAATTCCTTGGGATATTAGTTATACTGATATTAATGGTAAGGAAGTAGCATTGGAGTTCAGTGATTACTGTAATGAAGATGGTACTCTCAAGACTGATAAGGATGGTAACACATTACTTGAAAAGAAATTCCCTAATGCTTTAAGTATCCTTGCTTATAGAATTCCTACTGAAAGAGATTACTCTATGATTAATCTTAGAGTGAAAAGATTCAGTCAGAAAACAGCAGGAGGTACTATCAAAGTTCCAGCACAAGGTACTACTATTGCAGGATTTGACTTTGATATTGATAAGCTGTACTTCATGAGAAATGAGTATAGACAGAGAGAATTATCATCTTCTGAAGTAGCTGAAATATGGAAGGAATTCTATGAAACATATCCCAACATAAAAGATGTCTTGAAGGAAGCTAGAGAAGAAGATACTGAATCTCTTAACAGACTTTACAAGTATTGGGATAAAGCAGGACTGCCTTACAGTTATAAAGAAGCTTTTGCACAGTTTATTGCTGATAGAGGTTATATCTCTTTTGAGAGTTATGACTTCAGTAAGTCTCCACTTGATAATACTAGAGCTGCTAGAAATAACATGCTTATAAAGTTAATTCAAGAAAGACTTATGGACTATGAAACCTTTGAGCAGAGATATACTCCAGGTGGATTTGCTAATGCTTCTAAGGCTGCCAGAACTTTAAGAGAGTTGTTATTTGGTAATCTTGAAGGTATTGTAAGTAGAGAAACTGTAGACTTCAATGCTATAGCTGAAAGAGCTAAAGATAGTAAGTCAGACCCAGAACCTAACTATGACCCTTCAGACCCAATGACTATCATTACTTATAATCAGCAGAATCAAGTAGCTGGAAAGTTGATTGGTATATTTGCTAATCAGAATACTAATCATGCTTTCTCCTCTTTAATGAGTGAGTTCACTCTGAAGGACCCTATTAGATTTGCTGGTCATAGTTATAATGATTTGTTACATGCTCCTAAAGGTATTGATGTTGATTTGAATGTTGCAGAGTTCTTGGCAGCTTCTGTAGATGCTGTAAAAGACCCTGTATTGAATTTCTTGAACTTGAATACTATAACTGCTGATGCTGGTGCTGTATTAGCTAGAATAGGTTATACAACCCAAGAGATTGGTTTGTTATTTAACCAACCTATAATTAAAGAGATATGTGAGTATAGCTTTAATAATGGTGTTACTGCTGATATGGCAATGAGAGAAGTAGTTAAGAACTATATGGGAGATGATACAGAAAGTCCTAAAGCTAACCCTGATGAAGACTTCTCTATCAACAAACTTGCATTGAATATTGTCAATGATAGAGTTATGAGAGAGCAAGGTAAGAATGCTATGGATAATCAGTCATTCAAGGCTGACCAATTGAAAGTAGCAGAATTATTCTCTCAGATTCAGACAGTAGCAGGTGATATTTCCCAGTTTGTTACTTCATCTAAGTTTACAGCTTCTAATGCAGTTGGTTCTACTTTTGGTGATTTATATTCTCAACAGATGAAAGTCAAGAATTATATTGATAAGTTTGTTGTTAAGAATGGTAAGAATGCTTTGTCTGTAAATATGAAAGTTACAGATATTATAGATTCTCCTATAACCAATAACACCAACTTGCAAGGAAGTAATCAGGAATATCTTAAAAGTCTTATTGAGAATCCTTTGGCTTATGAACAGGTTATGTATGATATGAACAGGAGAGCTGGTATGTTACTTAACAGTTACTATCCATATAATACTCCTTCATATAGTGGAGCTAGAAATAGATTAGCAGAACTTACTAAGAGTAATTTCTTAGATGCTGATACAATCAATAGTATCCATAGTGATATGCTTGTTTATATGCTTTCTCAGCAAGAGGATAGTTTATTTAATGGTGAGATGCCTACTAAAGATGGTATTCCAGCCAGAGAATATTATACTAAACACTTTGCTAAAGAAGTATTCAATACTCTTGAAAGTAATCCTGATTTGAAGTCTCTCCCTTTATTCCAGTATATGCAGTTTGTTACCAATGAAAAGACTGGTGATATAAGTATGAATGTACAGGGAATAGGTGGACTTGCTCCTTATCAGAAAGATGAGTTGAAAGAAAGTTGGGCAGAGTTACTTAAAACAGAGCCTGACTTAGCTAGAGACTTGTTCATGTACAATTTCTATAAGCTAGGATTTACATTCAGTCCTTTAGCTTTTATGAACCTTGCTCCTACTGAATTGAAGCTTGCTATCAAAGTAGGAAGAAAGTGGGATTCTAGTGCTAATGATGGAAATGGTGCATGGGTTGAAAGGAGTTATGTAGACTTCCTTAATGATGTTAAGGAAGGTACTGTTACTGCTAATAGTGAGAAGTTTGCTAAACAGTATATATTGAATCATCTTGATAACAGGAGACTGGTATTTACAGCAAAAGGAAGCAATCTTAAATATCTTAAAACATTAGTTTATAAGAATGGTGAAGCTGTTTCTAACTTTACTCTAGATGTCAATAAACTTGGTGATGATGCTAAGAACTATACTATTAAGGATAGTACATTACCAAAGAACTGTGTGGCATTCAGACCATGTATAGTAGTAGATGGTATAACATATATATGTGATAGTAGCAATGATAAGTCCAATGTAAGTTATGATGGGTCTATAACCTATTATAAGGTATCTCAATTAGGTACCACTAATAAATCCCTTCAATATGTATCTGACTCAGAATCTAGATTGACAGACAATGAGCAATATGATAACAATATGGAAGGTAATAGCTCTCAGGAATTTATTCCTGAAAATACTCCTAACTCTTTCAATAGAGAAGAAGCTATCAATCAGATAATTGATTATGGCATCAAGAATGGAGAATTCATGGCTGAACAAGTGGAATCTATAAAAGAGTATCTTAATAGTCAGTCAGATGTAGACCTATCAGACACTGTCAATGCAATAAGGAATGAGATTCAAAATAGTGGTTTAACTGATAATACAGGAGAAAAAGTTTGTTAATATGGCAGATAAATGTTCAATTTATGCTCATTGCACAAACTCTAAAGGTGAAGTAGTAGAAAGCAGGTTATTCAAAGACCTGCTTCACTACACTTCTAATAATAGGGAACTTGCAAAGGAGTATTATGGTATAGGAATTAATCCTAAATTTCTTGAAAAGGTACAAGGAAGTGCTAAGTTTGATGAGAATGGTGAAATTACTTTCCAATCATTGAGAAGTCTTGTTAAGCTTAATGTAGACAAAGATACATTGATTAATACTCTGAATAAGGATATAAACTCTGGCATTTATGATTATGAGGAAGCAGTAAACAGACTGCAATCTTTTAATAGAAACAGCCAGTTTAATAATGAATTTATGGCTACCATTAAATCTACAACAGATGGTAAGTATTACTTATCTGTAGTTGAGAAGAATCCTTCCAATGAATTAGCCCTTAATCAGGAAATCTCTAATAGGACTCTTCAAGACAGGATTAAATACTACCTGAATAAGGCTGGAGTCAGTATAGAATTCATTGAGAATGATGAGAAGGTAAATGGAAGGTATAGTACTAAAAATGCCAAGAAGACTGCTGATGGCCTATATCAGTTAATACAAGTAGCTAATGGTAAAAATGTAACTGGTGTATTGGCAGAAGAGGCAGGACACTTTGCTATAGGTGCCTTAGGAAATTCCCCTCTAGTAGAGAGGCTTATGAGGTTATTAACTCCAGAGGTACAAAAGCAGATAGTAGGAGATGAGTATGATAGTAAATATCTAGGAGAGTCTTCCAGAAGAGAGATAGCTGGTACCTTAGTTGGTCAGGCTATAGCAGGTAATATAGATGATAGAGCACCTTGGCAATCTCTTGTTAAGAGAATAGTCAATACAGCCAAGAGAATATTTCATAGCATAAAAGGAGATAGCATTGCCAATGCTGCATTAGAGGCTGAAAGAATTGCAGATATGATAGCTAAGGGATTTATGTCTCCCAACTTTACAGGTAGTGTAGAAGAGGCTATTAAAACCAAGGAGACCTTATATAATGCTCCTACTTCCTTTAATGTTAAAGTATTCAAGCAGGCTGTGAACAGGCTTAAATTGCAAGCTTCAGAGATGAAGTCTATCAGTAATACATTATTTGATAAATTCAATAATATAGTGGGCCAGGTTGAGAGTGGTAGAAACTTAAATGTGCCCTCTTCATTTGCAGATTCAATTGCTCTTGAAGGGATAACAGAAGCTATATCACTAATGAGTGACTTAATGGTAGCTGAGATACCTGATATATTGGCATCAATTGACTTTGATAATGTAACTGACTTCAACTCCAATATGCCAGCTAATGCTAAGGCACTAAGAGTTGTTAGGACATTTGCTAGGAATGCTCTTGCATTAATAGGCCTTATAAACTCATCTACCTCTAACATATCTGGGGCAAATAGATTACTTGGAGATACAAGGAATGTTATAATTACTGACTCTCTTGGTAACAGAGTATCATATAACTTATTAGATATTACTGATAAGTTGAACAAGCTACTTACTGGTAGAAATGGATTGATTAATGAACTCAAGAATAAGGAAAGTCAATTCTTCCTTAAATTCCTTGAAGGTGCTAACTATGGCAATAAATATATTACAAGAGCAGCCAGAGTCATATTCAATTGGAAAGGTAGAGGCAATAACAAGCTTATTGAGTATAGAGATTCAGAGGACATTCCTATATCAGATTTGATGAATGACTTGGAGAGTGATATATCTCTGTTTGAAAGGTCCCTTGCATCTATGTCTAACAATTCAGATGTTATAGGTCAGTTAGTAGATAAGACTGTGAAGCTAGCTAATAAGTGGGCAGATGATATGACTATTCAAGCTCAGGACCAACTTAGGGTATTACAGTCTAGGTTAAAAGATATTAAGCTGAGTAATACTGATATTTTTGTTGAAAGAAGTAACAGGGATGGTACTATAACAGGAAACATTATATCAGCATACTGCTGGGGAGATTATGAAAATGACTGGCTAGACTTCAAGAAACAAAGTATAGAGGAGTTTAACCAAAAGTACCCTAATCTTGATGGAAAATCTGACTTTGAAAAAGCATTGCTATGGGATAACTTCTTTAAACCTAAAGCTAAAATATGGCATAAGGGAGATGCAACACATATTGCCCATAGTCAGTGGGACAATCAGCAGCAGATGTACATTCCTAGCTCTGACTATGAAAGTGAACAGTATAAGAGAGATATACAGCCATATCCTGAAAGGGTAAAATGGCTTAATGAGTATATGCAACTTAAAGCTGATTTGGATAGTAGACTGCCTGAAGGTAGTATGCCTTTACACAGAATGCCTCAATTCAAGGGTACATTCTCCAATAAGATTAGGAATAGGAGATTATTTGAAAATTCAAGTAAGGCTACTATACATACTGTAATGACTGAAATGAGAGATACTTTCTGTGAGGACAGTGAAGATACTGATTTTGGAAGTCAGCAGACATACAATACTATAGATGAGGATATGTTCCATAATCAACTTGCATTTGAAAGGGAGAAGATTAATAGGGTTCCTCTATATGGTGTCAACAAGCTGAAAGACCCTTCTGAGCTATCTACTGACTTATTCTATTCTACATTTGCTTATGCAGGAATGGCAAATTCTTATGCAGCTATGAGTCAGGTTGTTGATACTCTTGAAGTTGGAAAGGAGGTTCTTAATAGGAGGACTGTAGAAGGTATTAACTCAGAAGAAAGTAGATTGAAGGATAAGTCTAGGGCTTATAATAGATACCTTAAATTTCTTGATAAACAAGTATATGGTATTGGAGTTCCAAAGCTGAAGATTGGCAATAAGCTAGTGCTTAATAAACTATTTGGATTTCTTACTGGATTTGCAAGTAAATACTTCTTAGGAGGTAATATTGCAGGTGGTATGGTCAATGTTGGAACTGGTTCTATAGAAATATTTAAGGAAGCTTTCTCTGGTGAATACTTTGATGTAAAAGATTGGGCTAAGGCACATAAATCCTATTATGGAAGTTTCATGCAGAATTGGTGGGGATATGGAAAGGAATTTAAGGAAGATAAAGTATCCTTAATGATTAGGCATTTTAATATGCTTAGTGAAAATAGAGGTAACCAAAGAGCATGGCACACAAGAGATTCTAGGATACTTAATATGTTCGGAGAAAGCCTATTCCTACCATATAAAGTAGGAGAGCACTACATGTCTTCTATGTCTTATCTTGCTTTAGCTAATAAAATTAAGTTGTATGATTCTAATGGCAACAGAATATCATTATTTAATGCTTATAAGGTAGTAGATGTTGAGGATGAAAGTGGAAATGCAGACCCAAAATATGGCAAAACTCTTAAACTAGAAGGCACATTCTTTAAGAGTAAAGAGGGTGTCAAAGAATATAACCTTATACAATCTATAATAGGTCAGATAGATAATGTTCTTAGTAGCCCTTCCCCTTTTGGCTCTGTGCTGAATCTTAGTCAGGAAGAGTTAGATTATATAAATTCCAAGGGCTATAATCTAGCTGACATGGCAGATGTTAAAACAAAGCTACTTGAGGATTCATATAAACTTACTTGGACTATTGATGATGAATCTGCTTTCATGGATAAAGCCAGAGAAATAAACAACAGATTACATGGTATCTATAATAACCAAGATAAAGTAGCTTTCCAACAGAATATGTTTGGTAATATGTTGCTAGCCATGAGAGGTTATGCCTTAGGTATGCTTGAAAGAAGATATGGTGCAAGCAAATATAATACTATACTTGGTGGAGAAACTGAGGGTTCAATGAGAAGCTTAGCTAAAGTTATTGCATCTACTTTTACTGATAGAGGAGGCTTTGGTTTAACTATGAGAGCCATATTACTGCCAGTTAGTAAGAAGACAAAACAAGCAATGCTTAATGCTGGATTCTCTGCTAATCAGTATTATAATATGAGGAGAAATATGGGTGATGCTATGTTTATCCTTGCATTAACTCTACTAAAGATATTGACTGCTAAAGGTGGTGGAGATGATGATGACAAAGAGTCTGAGGAGGAAGTAGACACTACTACTGGTATAGTTTACTACTTTGTAGCTAGATTGTTGAGAGAGCAGTCTGCAATGAATACTGCTTGGGGTATGGTTGATGAGTCACAAAATCTTATGAGTATGATTCCTGTTGGTGTAAGTGGTCTTATAGATATTTCTAATCTGGCATACCAATTTGGTGGAAGCCTTGTAGCTGATGAAGATAATAGTGAATTTTACTATCAATCTAAGAAAGAAGGTATATATGAGAAAGGAGATTCCAAATGGGAGGCTAAATTCTGGAGAATGTTTCCTTATCTTAGAAGTAACTATGTATGGGAACACCCCTATGAAGCAGCTAAATCTTATGAGTATGGTAGAAAGGTTAGAAACTAATAAAACAATAAAGGCTAGAGAGGTTATCCTCCCTAGCCTTATTTTTTTTTGCCTTAGAATGGAACTTTAACTCCTTTACATTTAAGTTCATGCTCCATCTCTTCATCAGAAAGTTGATTCCATGATTCTTCTGTATATCCTACAGACTCTAGTACTTTAATGGTTTCTTCATTCCATAATGATACACCATCCTCAGTTATAAAGTTTTCCCAAACTCCCCAAGTTAATCTTGAAGGTATTAGCCTTGTAGGTTTAGGATTTACCTTAGTACCTGACTTCTTCTTTCTTCTATCTTTAACCTTTCCTATGTTTAATCCTGTATTTAAATCAACTGTAGGCTCAGTATTGTCAGCTACTGTAACTTCTTCAACTTTAACTTCTTTGGTCTCAGTAGGAGTAATAGTTTCAGTACTAGTCTGATTTACTGAAGCATCTTTTTCTTCAATCATCTTCTCTATTTCAGATATTTGAGACTTCTCAATATCAGTTAATTTCTCATATTGTATATTAGGCTCTCTATATCCTACTTCCTTAGGTCTAAACAACTGAGGCTTAGCATTTCTATATTCCTCACCATTAATAGCTAATTGATTACCTTCTATTACAGTATATTCATTAGTGCTGTTCTTCCAACCTTTAGGTTCAGGGTACTCAACTTGTATAGGAATAATATTCAGGCTCTTAACACTAATACCATAAGTATTCTCTAAGAACTTCTTATACAAAGATAATTGTCTTGCATACTTCTCTTCCTTATGTTGGTCTATGGAACTCCTTACAGTCTTCATATCATAGATATAGAAGTTACCTTCTTGGTCATAGGCTAGTAAGTCAAGTGTTCCAGCAACATCTATAGTATGTACTTTTCCTTCAGAATCTGTAACATTTAATGTACCAGTAACTGTAACATCTCTAGGTATTATAGTCAATCCCATAGCATCAAAAGAATTTTTCAGACTTTGGAGTTCTTGCACAAAATGTTTCCATTGTGCATTAGTAGCATTAGGATAGTCATAGAAGAAATCACTTATTAATTTACCATCCTCATGGAACTCTCCAGCAAAGAAATCTCTTACAAATTCATCCACACTAGTTCCTATATTTGTAGATGGTAATATCCAAGGACTATTAGGGTCAAATCTATTACCAGCTTCAGCATCTGCTTGAATTATTGAAGTTACTCTTGAATACTTCTTTCCTGTCTTAGTGTTAATATATCCACTTCCATCAGGAGCCAGTTGTATCAATTTAGAGTCCTCTGTAATTCTATCAGCTATAACTCTTGCTGCTTCTAACTTAACATTAGTCTTTTCTTCTACCTCTCCTTCAAGTACAGTACCTGTCTCACTATCTATTATAGCTTTATCAGATTGCACTTGGTCAGTAGCTGATACAGTAGGAGTATTAACAGGAGTAGAAGGAGTAGCATTACTTGGGTTAGATACTTCTACTGGTCTTATAGTTTCACCTGTAGAAGTGAAAGGGGACCTAACTTCTATTCCCTTAACTTTATACTCTATACCTTCATTACTCATTTCCAATATACCATCATCAAAGGCATTAGCTAGATTTCCCTTGACAGTATCTATACTATTTCCACTTTTTGGGTACTCTACCTGCCACTTTATAAAATCAAAGTTTCCCCTCTTCCTAGTTTCAGTTCCATCCATTATAAGATTCCTAAAGAACTCAAACTTAGTTTGTGGAGACACTGTACCATTAGTTATCCTACCTACTAGTATAGTAGTATTACCATCTGAGATACTTATAGAGAACATTCTTCTTCCATCCTCTAATATTTCTTCAGTAGGTGATATTACATATTTCCAATTCTGATTAGGTAGAATAAGATAGTTATTCATCTTTCTAGTCAGAGTATTAGACAGCTCATTTAATCTATCAGCAAACTCACCAGTAGGAACTAATTGCCCATCTACTCTATCCAATGTAATTTCAGAGTTATCAGGAAAGCTGGAAGACATTTCATCCAATACAGTACCTGCCTTGATTAACCTACTATTAGAATTTAATAGGGCATTTATATCACCCTCATTAAATAATTCTACTATAGACTTATTAGAGTTTCTGTCAACAGTGTTAGAAATAGACCTTATAAATACTCTAAAGTCTTTTACACTATCTTTCAAATTAGGTACATTTACATATAGGTACTTGTTACTTTCAGAGAATCCTAATCTATCAAGAAATGCTTTTCTCATTTTAGCATATATAGGATTCTTATACCTATCCCTCTTTGGGACACTTCTTAATGAGGTTTGGTCTTCCTTACTTAAAGTATTAAAAGATAGATTTTGTGCATTATTATTAGGTTTACCTACTGGTACTCTTTCAGGAGCCTTAGCAACTATTGATGCTAATGTTGAAGTCAGTATATTACCATTCTTATCCCTTATGAGTTTTCCAGATTTTTGGTTTCCCACTAACTCTCTTATCCTTCCTACATTTCCTACACCTTTATAATTACTAGTATTAGTTGATGGGAAAGTACCTATAGGCTGATACTTCTTGTTATCTATGATTAATGTACCATTCTCATCCTCAACCACTGCTATTATAGGAATATCCAAGTTAGTATAATTAGCTCCATTAGATTCCATATTAGCTTTTATTTCTTGAGCTAATATATTATCTGTTACAAAATATACTCTAGTAGCATCTTTACCAGTCTTTAACTTTCCACTTCTTATAAAAGACTCTATATTGTTCTTATCCCAATATTTAACTATTGGGCTATCTGGGTAATTCTCCCTTAACCACTGTATATCTGAAGAGTCTATTAAAGAAGACATTGAGTTATTATCAAATATGCTTCTATTGGTATCTTGAGTCTTCTGCCTTGCTCTATCAAATAGTGAAGGTTTCTTGTTTTCTGAAGCTCTCTCTTCTTCCTCCTTTTCCTTTATTTTTCTTTCCTGAGTTTGGTTTGTAATTTTAGATGCAGCCTGCCTCAGTAATGCAGATGCCTGCATAGCATCCTCATCATTTTCATCAGCTGAAGTATCTAACTGATTAGCCTTTTGTACTAAAGCTTCACTTAACTCATCTGGGTTTTCAAACTCATTCTTACTGAAGCTGTTTAGTATTTCCTCTGCTGTATTCTTTGCATTTTCTGAATAATTATCAGAAGAGTTTCTTATAACTCTTGACCCCAGTTCAGCACTTTTAGCTACATCATCATTACTGTTTTCTCTAAATTCCTCTATAGAGTTATTACTCTCCTGTCTTGAAGAAGTATCAAATGGTTCTGGTTTTTCATCTGATTTCTTATCTTCTTTACTCTCAACTGTATTATCTGTAGTTGCTGAAGTAGTATTATCAGCTGGTAAAGACTGTTCCTCTACAGTCTTCTTTGCAGACTCATTGGCTTCCTCTAATGTAGTAGCTGCTGAACCAAATATGCCAGGCATAGGATTTACAGGCTTAGCAGGGGCAGATTGTTCTGTTGTAGTACTTTGTACCTCTACTGGCTTAGAGTTATTAGCTCTTTCATCTTCATCCCTTTTATAGTTCTGCATTACATCCTTATAAGTCTGTATTGCTTCACCAATACTAGTAAATACAACTTTAGTCTCATCAGGAGAGTTAGAGTTTATATCTTCTACATACTTTTGGAATAATGAGTTACCATCACTATCTACTTCAGACAGTGAATTAACAACAGTATTCTCATTATTCAAATCAACTCCATTGTTACTTAAATACTGTAGAGATAATGCAAACATATCTGCATCATTAGCATCTATATCCCTAAAAGCATCATCATTTACTATCTGATTAAATAAACCTTCAAGAGTTTTTCTATCATTCTTATATCTCTCATAATTAGAGTTATTTGATTTGGATAGAGCATTTATTATAAGTCTTTGTTCTCTAGGAGACCCATTATCCATAAGTTTATCCATCTCCAGTGCAAAGTCCTTATAATCAGATATTTTATCTATAGATTCATACTTCTTCTTAGTAAGTACATCAGATGCAGCCTGCTTAGCTCTTTGAACATACATATTAAAGCTGTTAGGGTCTCTCAGTATCTCATTGTATTGAGTCAAGAATGACTGTTTAGCCAATTCCATTCTTCCAGCATCCTGTATCTTATTGTAGAAGTTTATATCCTTAGATGTACCTCTATCTATAAGATTACTTATAATATCTCTTTGCTCCTCTGAATAATTTGAGAGATTTTCTTTATTCATCATAATAGCTCTATCTATTGCAGGCAAAGCCATTATTTCAGATTCATTTAATACAGTAGACTCCTCTTCTACATTATCAATGCTCTTTAATGTATTAAGTACCTTATTAATAGATTTCAGCTTAGCTTTCTTCTCTTTCAGGATTTTCTTTTCAGAGTCTGTAAGGTTATCCTTCCTATTATTCAGATTATCAATATCCTTGCTAATGCTCTGTAAGGAGTTAGATAACTCTTCCTTAACTTTTTTAGCCCTACTTAATGAGCCATACCTACTTACAATATCTCTTAGTTCAGGAGACATGTTACTAACAGGCTTAAAGCTGTCAGTTATAAGAGATGCTATATTACCAAGTTCAGATTCAATCTTCTTGCCTCTACTATCCCAATCCTGCAAAGACATCTGACCAAATATAAGAGCTTGCTTTGTATCTTCATCTACATTGCCTAATGTTCTATCTATCTTATCAGACTCCTTCTGTATGGTATTAATAGTATTAAGTAGTTTATTGGCATTACTCTTTAACTGGTTAAGTACTTCTGTATCACTAACATTACTATCTTGAGTATTGATGTTGTCCCTCATAGATTTAATATAGCTATTAGCCTGTTCTGTACCTTCTTCAAGGTTAGCTGCAGTAATAAGTTCATTCATAAATGAATCATAATACTGAGTTCCCCTCATCTTATCTAACATGAATACATCATTGATAGTCTTACCTAACAAGCTGTTTCTATATCCAAACTCATCATTACTTTTAGCATCACTCTCCATCTGCTTTGCCCAGTTATATGTACCTACTATACCATCAAACTTAGCTTTGTTATTAGGGTCTCTTAACCAAGTTTCTAAGGTCTTAGCATCATCATATAATTGTCTTTTTGTCTCAGCATTCTCTCTTATAGCATTAGTGATACCACTTCTCCAAGGCATTAGTCTGGTTATATGACCTAACCTGCTCTCTCCTTCTCTTCTAGACAAGTCAATTTCAGTATGGTATTTACCATCACTTCCTTTCACTCTTTTAGTATAATCTCCACCTCTAAATACAGGAGTTCCCATAGCTGAAGATATAGCACCATAAATACCTGATTTAATGGTTTCATTATCTACCATAGATTCACCCATAGATAGTAGGGCTGCTGTAAAATCTCCAGCCATATAATCACCTACTTCAGCAGAGCCATCACCATTATATTTATTTTCAATAAACTGATGAATATTATTGGCTGCACCTCCACTCATTGTAGCATTAGATACACTCTGTAAGTACTCTTCTGTAAATTCACCAAGTGGCTCTTTTGCTATATTCCAAGTTTGTTTCCAAGCTCTATACTTAGGAGTTACAGTAGTATTTGCACCTGAGCCTGTTATATCAAATTTACCTTTAGGAGTTGCCCAATTAAATAGTCTTGACTTTTGAAGAGTACCCTGTACAGTAGAAGACTGCAATCCAGCTTTTAATGTTTGGTTTATTACTCCATTAATAGCTGAGTTCACTAAGAAATTATTAACTCCTGCTTTACTAGCAGCAAACTCTGCCTGATTTAGGGCTTCTTTATACTTAGATGAATATTCATCCCAAGCTTGCTTATATAAATCATCTAAAATCTTCTTTGACTCTTTATTAGGGTTAAAAGAAGAAGTCATCCTTCCTGTTTCTCTATTCCTAGTGAGTTTTGACTTATTGTAGGCTTCCTGCATTCTTTTATTATACTCAGCCTCATACAGTTCCTTAAATCTTCTATCTACATATTTAGATTGAGCTTCTGCTATTTTTTTCTTGGAGTCCTCTAGAACTTCTAGTTTAGTATTAAGCCCTTCAATAACACCCTCAGTAGTTCCAGCAAGACCAGGGATAACAAACTTATTAGTAAAGTTTTCAGCCTTTTGAATAGAATTGAGAGTGTTTCTAGCCTGCATTAACTTCTGAGTAGTACTACCTGTCTTACCTAACATTGTAGCACCCTTCATACCTTTAAATGCCCATCCAGCCAACTTGGCCTCTCCATATCCAGCTAGCATAGATGCTACAGTAAATCCTCCTGACTGCATGGCTACAGGTATAGTATTTACATTGAATATTTGGTCAAATAAACTATCTGAACCACTTTGTTGTCCTTGAGTCTGCATTACCTCCAACTCAGATAATCCACTCTTTTTAGCTTCATCTAAGTTATTTATTGTTCCGTATTGGGTAACATCATTACCAAATCTGGTAATATCATTATCCATTACAGAATTCATAAAATTCTCAAACCCATTCAGGCCTTTTACATCCTTATAATTGCCAGCAACATAGTCATAAGCACCTTTGAGCATACCATAAGTTCCTATAAGTGCTCCTGCTGCTGATGCCCCCATTCCTGCAAAACCATTCCATGCCTTTTCAAACAGGCTTTGGTTCTTTGATGCTGTATCCTGCATTTTACCTTGCAGCCATATATTAGCACTTTCTTCTCCATAAGCATCTCTCTTGGCATTATACTCAGTAGCAATATTTTGCCAGTCATTATTTGTAAAGGGAAGATAATCAGTGTTTTTATACTTTCTATAATATGGTGATACACTCTCAGCAACAGTTCTTATATCTTTTACAGCATGGTCCCTATCATAGGCATTTTTAGCATAATCACTACTATACTTCCTCATAGCATTATCATAGGCTATTGACTTAGCCTTGAAAGCCTCTTGCTCTTGAGGAGACAGTTCATATCTTATAGGCTCTCTGACTCTAGTTGCATCTGACTTTACAGTAAATAAATCATTATTGGCACTATATCTTTCTGCACTTCTCCTAACTGCTTCAATAGAATCAGTATAGCTTTTATTATAAAAGGCATCCCTCTCTTCAGGAGACATCTGTTTAAGGGCAGAGTAATCTTCTCTGTCCTTAAACTTTGCCTTAAACATTTCATTTCTATACATTCTTTCTATTTCATCAGAAGATTTTCCTGAAAGATATGCACTATATTTCTTTTCCCAATTGGCTCTATCCTGAGCTGTCAATCCTTTTAATCCTTCTAAAGCCATATTATTAATTTATAAATCTCCAAACCCTATAGGTTCTTGAGATGTATTTGATTCACTTTGTTTTAATCTTATTTGGTAATGGTCATCTGAGAATGAGTCATGGTCTCTCCATACTTCTACATCATCAAATGTTAAGCCATACTCAGCTAACTTAGCTGCCAAATTAGTCTGCATTGAGTTACTTAGGTCAGTAAATGATATTTGTTCTTCATCTCCTGTATCAAAGCCCTTTCTCTTAGTAGTCCACTCTTCATTAGATAATCCTTCTTGGAAATCTGTAGTAGCACTAGAGTTGTTCCACATCTTAAATTGTAATCCAGAGAATGGCTTCTTATCTTTATTCTGACCTTTTGAGACACTAGTAGATTTAAGGGCAGCCATAATTTCAACCTTTCCATCAGGGTGTATTATCCTAACTCTTCCACCTCCAACATCTTTAACTCTATCTCCATTAGGTAATTCAGCTCCTAACTGCTCATCTTCCCATCTATCCTTAGACCACTTAAACTGTTCTCTAGCTAAAGCTAATCTTTCTCTTTCTGCTGGGTTTATATATCCCCTATTAGCTTGATAACTTTCATTATATGATATTCCAGACATTATACCACTTATAGTATAGTCTATAGCTCTACTTAAATTTTCCTTTGTAACTCCTGACTGTGATACTATTCTATTTATAGCATCTTTAAGTTCAGGTATATTAGATTGGTTTAATAAGAACTTATTAGCTGCATCTGCTCCATATCCCTGTCTTATCTTCCAGTATTGACCTTGTAATGCAGGAGATACATTCATCATTCTTGATGATGCAGATATAGCAGCTTCCTTACCTTTCTTATATAAATCATCTCCACTAACTGAAGTATAACTTAACTCTGGATTGTCTAGAAGGTCATCTAATGATATTGAAGAGAAATCCCTGTCAAATATGATTGATGGATTAGCTGCTCTTAACTTTCTCTGTTCTTCTGCTAACTTGCTTCTTTGATTATATACTTTCTCTATTGGTACTATATCCTGTGAGTACCTATTCCTCATATTTAACAGTTCTTGCCTACTTGAAGCATTTAATCCTTCTCTTGCTAGTTTACTTGCCTCATCTTTGAGTTCATCTGAATATGTCTTATACATTCTATAAGCCTTAGGATCAGTCTGTTTATTAGCAAGTTTATCCCATATATTAGCTTTAGTAGCTAACTCTGAGTATTGATTTTCAAGTTCTTGATGTGCTTGTGTAGCCATTAAAGCAGGCTGAAGTAACTCTTGGTAAGAGAAAGGACTGAATTTTGACCCTACCACTAATGAATAATTTGCCATGTTACTTTCTCCTCTTTTTAATAGTTAAATACCCACCTTTACTTCTTTTCTTACTTGTCTTCTTCATTGACTCAAAACTTTCTGCAAAGTGAGCTTGGTCATCTTCTTTAGATTTATCACCTAGACCTTTATACTTGCCCATCCAATCATACAATAGAACAGGGTTCTTTTCTACCATATCCTTAGTAAATTCCTCTTTACCAATACTTCCTAATGAGTCAAATAAGTTAGTAAGATTAGCACTCATACTAGCACTTCTTCTATTATCAATAGCATCTCTCATTGCCATAGCCTGTGCTACTCCACTTAATCTTGAACTCCTTGCCTTTAATGCAGCTTCCTGATTAGCCATTGCAGCTTTGAGTCCCATTTCTGAGTTAGTCATATTAGTACCTCTATTGAATGTCTCAACAGCTTGTCTCTGTGCTAGATTATACTCTTCAGCTTGTCTAGCCAAGTCTCCTAATCTGCCTAAAGCATTATAGTCTGCTGCAAGTAAAGCTGCATTTCTTGAAGGACTTGTAGTATTCATAATAGCCCTTCTTGTAGCACCTGCCTGTGCATTAAGTTTATTCAAATAGAAGCTTCTGTCAAAAGGTCTATATTGTAAGTAGTTGCCTATTGGAGTATATTCTACTGGAGTATAATTACCTGCTTGATTAGCTGCTTCAAGTATTGTATCTGCACTTGTATAGTCTGGTCTACTGAATAAGTTCTGTCCTAGTCCTATTGCAGCTCCTACTACAGGTGCATATCTTAGCCAAGTAGCATCAAATCCTCTTCTATCTGTATTACCCTTTCTTTTGGGTACCCTAACTTTAGCAGGAGTTGTACCTTCCACATTAGAAGGTATATCATATCCTACTTCACCAATACCTGATATTTCCATAGGAGACAGGCCACTAAATCCTGCATAAAGTCCATCAATACCTATAGGCTCTATGGTAGAAGGTATGTCATAATCCACATATTTAATCATGCTGGGCCTCTTTGCTGTAGCTGTAACCTCTGGCAGCTCTCCTGATTTCCAAGAACCAAACACCGGAATATATGTGTAATCATCAGGTATAAGACCTCCCTCTGCATATTGTACTCCTTCAAGTCCATATTGCCCCTGTCCTCTAAGAGCCTCTTGCTCCTGCATTAACTTTATGAGACCATCTTCCAGCCCTCTCTTGCTTATTGGGTCATTGGGTCTTTCCTCAGACTCCTTTTGAATCCTTTTGGCAGCATCTGCAAATGTCAGACCTTTGCCACCTTTCAATTTATACTTCTGCTTCACTGAATCAGGTACTTTAATCCTGTTACTAAATACATAATCATTATAAATCACCTCTCCTTCTTCCACAAGATTAGGTATTCCATTATAATCAACCCCAATCTGTACTCCTTCATGTGGATTCTCTTCATGGTATCCTCCATTATTTATAACAGTGACACCATTGGTAAAATCTGCCCCATGAATACCCATGAGGCCACCATCTCCAAATGGATTAAAAGGTATTTGTATATTAGGTTTGGTAATAGTTCTCATATTATAATCTGATAAGTCAGACAGACTGGGAGTGTGCATCTTGTCATATACAGACCTTGCCTTCTTTCTTTTAGAGGTTCTAGAGAACTCCTCTCCCCTGACATATCCTCTTTCAAATGCAGAGGAGGAAGCCTCAGGAGTATTGGATTTCTTGAAATTGTTCAGACTTCTCTTACTCAACCAATTCATCCTATCTACACTATTAAGTGTATTTTCCAAGTAGTCCATTTGGCTAGGCAGATAAGAGCTTTCAGGCATTCTGGCACCTCTCCATTGCATGATTCCATGTGCTCCCTTTCCACCACCTCTGGGATTATAGGCATAGGGATTGAACCTTGATTCCCCATATATTGAACTGTATACAGCAGCCTTTTGAGAGTTATTAAGTCCCATGTTATTTACCCTGTCTGCTATATAGGCACTGTAAGGCAAAGTAAACTCTTCATCTATCCATCCTCCATCATCATGTTTCCACTTTCTAGCATTCAAGGCAAAGGTAGCCATCTTCTTTTGTGCAGGAGTACCATGCTCCTTGAACCAAGATGCTGACTTTCCAGTCCTCTTTTTAAGGGCAGTAAACTTGCCCCTGTTCTCAGGCTTGATATGAATCTTACCTCCCTTTGCCATGTAATTGGACATAACTCTTAAATCATTCATCTCATCGGCACTTTCTATTGCATTATCATAACTTAGCAGTGCTCTGCCTCTGGCTATCTCCTGTTCCTTCTTCAACTTATTATATAAATTTTTTGCCTTGTTACTGAACAATCCATCTTTCCCAATATCTGATTGGGAGAAGTCTGCTCCAAAGTCCTGATTAGACCATTGATTAAGTATAGAGTCATTGCTACTGCTATCAACTTTAACTGTACTCAGGGCATTATTGGAGTTTCTGACATTATTGACATTTTCCTCATTAATCTTTGAACCGAATAATGCATTGGTTATACCACCTATCAACCCAGTACCAGCAGACACAATGCCTCCTAATAAAGGGTTGACTGTGCTAATGGCAGGACCCACAGTACTTCCTACTTTATTGACTGCATTGCCTGCTCCTGAACTTAGTCCATTACTTATTAAACCATTTGCTGCATTACCAGCGGGGCCTAATAATCCAAGACCTAGTTTACCTAAGTTTTCTTTGGTAAAAAGCTTGCTAATGTCCCATATACTACCACCATCATCATATCTATTAATGATACCAGTAGTAACAGGACTATTGTGTTTCCTTATAACTTTTCTATTAACCATGTTATAATAATTTATTTGCAAAGATAAGTAAAGTATCAGAATTATACAAGAATATTATTTAAAAAGTAAAGGGAAGATAAGTTTATTACTTACCTTCCCTTAAGGCTATCTCTATCAAGTTATTCAAAGTAGTGCACCACCATATCATGCAATATGGTCTTATTTGTATTTTCAGATTCCATAGATAGCTTAAGATATAACCAAGGATTTCTCATCCTGTCTTTATTGTTTGATTTATCCCTTGGTATATTAGCCCTCCATATCCTGAACTTCTTCTTAAGACTTGAAGGTCTTCCAAGTACATGGGTAAGCTTGGATTCACCACTTTGGTATTCATTCCAAACACTGAGAGTATCATAGGTTGTATCCAATAGCTTACCTTCACTGTTCCAACTGTCTGCCCTGAACTCAAGAGTATTGAATATCTTATCCTGGGTCATATCAGGATTGGATATGACAGTAGTATAGAAAGGCTGGTAACTGTTAAAGAAGGTATTATAATCACCTTCATTGTGCAGCCATAGCTTCCCATCCTTTACCCACAGTCCCCTGTCTAGTATATTGGAGAAATATGGCACATTCTCATAGCTGTAGAATGAAGAGAACTGGCCTAATGGTTCTGAAAATGCCAAGCACTCATCCTTGCTTATGAAGAATACATCTCCATTTACCTTATCATAGTATGTTACAAATCCACTAAAGTCTTTAGGATTCCATACATTTATTCCAGTTGACCTACTGTTAATCCATGAATGGAATCCAAGCCTATCAGAGATGTTATCCAACTGGTTGTTAAGTAGGAAGATGCCTTTGGTAATATCATCTATAAAATAGGTACCATTAGGTGTCCTGCATATAGACCACTTATTAGAACATCCTATACTATCAGATAAGTACCTCTTACCAGTAACTTTTCCACTGTTGGCAATTTCAATAGGCACTCCATTAGTGGGAGAAATCTGCACATTCTCATTATACAATATCTGACTAATGCCTTTATCTTGAAAAGCAAGGATATTATTATTATGCATTCTCAGAGCTGTTATACTACCCTTATCACCATCAAAATCAAGAGTGGATGCAAGAGTGATATTGGTCCAAGTATCAATAAGTTCTCCAGCAGTTTTAGTCTTAGTCCAAGTAACCACATTAGGAAATTTGTTCAATACCGAAGTATCATCAGTACTTACCTTATAGGTAAAGAAGTTATCCTTTTGATTGTATACTTGATTTAGCTTGTTAAAGTTCTCAGGGGTTATATATAGATTAGAAGTATTGCCTCTATTATTGTCATACCTGCCATCTAGATTTACCCTTGTCTCACACATAAATGACATTATCTCAGTCACCGAGTTTTCATCCTCCAAAGTAAATGGATAAGTCTTTAAATGGTCATATCTTTGGAAGTATGTGTCTCCTTCCAAGTACTTTACAAGATAATTATGGCTGAAGTCATCATCATAGAAATAGGTAGTTTCTCCACATGGTAACCATTGATTACTCTGTATAGCATCATCAGACTCTCCTCCAAACCTATTAGTGACATTACTTCTGTATAATTCTGCTAACCACCACCAGCCATATTGGATACTTTTAACTGTCTTATTAGGACCAGTACCTACAAAGTCTCCTATAACATCCTGAGACACAGAGTTGTATACTTCCAAAGTATCCCAGAAGTTAGGGGCACCATCATGAGTTATTGCAACATGGTTTACAGGCCAACTACTAGATGTAGGCTCTCCATAATCATTACCATCTATGATAGTAGGCAAAACCTTATATGAGTACTTACCCAAGTTGTACTTGTCTTCAAGTACAATAACAGCATGAGGGGTAGACTTGTACTTTATGTGTACAGGGTCATATGCCTTATTTATTGAGTTATCAGTGAAAGGTATGGTAGGTGTAAAGTCACCAACATATATGTCGTGGTTAGTATATGAGGTATCATTCTGATTATAGGTGGAAGATGTTACAATCCGGTAATAATCACTACCTGAATATTCAGTATTTGAAGTAATCTTATCTACATTTCCATAGTACACTAAAGTGCCTTTTCCAGAATGCTCCTGAGCTTTCAATTTGAGTGGAGTAACCTCGTTTGAATTAAAAATCTGTGCATCTGCAAGTTCCCCTGAATCCCATGTATTAGTACTGCTAAGGTACAGGTTAGTGGCAGAGAATTTCAAATTGGATAGCCTCTTATACTGTAACTTGGCAGGTCTATATCCATTCTCATCTGCCCAGCCTGTACCATCAAGACCTCCACTCCTATGCCAAGGATATGTGGCAAAGCCTATCTGCATCCTTCTATATTGTGAGGGTATAACACCACCAAAGTCTCTTTGAATATTATCTATCCAGTTGATATTAGCCAATTGGCTTCTGAATGCCCAAGGGGATATGTTGACACTACCACAAGACTCCTTATAAAACCCTGTTGGTAGGAACTTCTCATTATTTGCGCCAACCATGGTAGTTCCTGTGGTAGAAGTTACAATGTCAATATCCCCTACACTGGCAGTTACCAAAGTTGCACCTATTATCCTCAGCTTACACTTGGAAATATCATAATTCTCAACTTCACTGTTAAATTCAATATCTGGGGAATGAAGAGTAACTATTGATTGGTCTACAAAAAACTCATGTTTATGCTTCTCCACATATTCACTAAAATCTGTCAGCAAATGGTTTCCTCCTGCAAGGCGTGGAGTGGCAGGAGGGTAGGATATATTCTGTATCTCCGCATTCCTATGAGTGTTTCCTGGTATAGGACTACTATGCCTACACTCAGCCCAAGTACCTGTATCAATCAAGGAAATATTTATATTAACCGACTCATTAGGAGAATAAAACTGCTTATCATTATTTGTTATACCATATCTTGACAAGGTTTGGTCACTATATAATGCCTTTTCAGGAATGTCAAATATAGGTGACACATCTGGCAAGCCTGCATCCCCAGACTCTGATCTTATCACATCAAAGGGAATGTTGGGTCTTGAGAACCAAGAAGACTGTACAAATGGGGAATTACTGAATCTGTCACCAACATTATAAACAGTGGGACATAAAACTCCTTGGCATATTACTTCTCTATCCTCTATAGAGGGATATACTATTATAGGTCTGAATCCAATATATCCTAAATCCTTTAGTTTACCAATTATGGTATCATCATTGAATGATACCTCAGGCCTGCACTTATAGAATACCAGATTTGAAACACCAAAACTACCATATAAGTCATTAGTACCGGGTGCTTTGGTAATCTGAGCGTCTTTTATGAATACTGGAGAAGACCACCTGCCTGACTTATGCTTAAACTGTATGCCAAATCTGTACCACTCCAAATATTTAAATATCTTAATAGTGTTAGAGCTGTTATTCAACTGAAACTCATGTTGATAATATCCAGAAGGTGTTCCCAAATTAATTGTGGTAACTGTATTGAGGTTTACATTTAATCCTCTGAAGTACTCTCTAATAGAGCTATCAGGCTCAATTCTATTAACATTGATATTTCCTAAGAATAATGTATTGTCCTTTTGGCACATTGTACCACAAGATATGTCTTCTCCTCCCAAGTATAATAATTCAGTAGGGTCAATACTCTCTCCAATATTACCAGTATCTGTAAAACTGATTGTTTGAGTAGAGGAAGATAACTTTATATCTTGAACTCTTTTGACAATGGGAGTTGAATCTTGTGTAGTTCTCAGTATTGAATATAATCTGACATACTCACATGCAACATCTTTAACAAACACTGTTACATTAAAACTCACAGATAAAGAATCCTCAGGACTACCTCCATTATCATACTTTGTTATGTAATATAGAGGAGATATAGCCAGTATATTGGACTCCTGAGCATTCTTGGTATAGACTGTAACACAATATTGTATTACCCCTGGCGGGAATATCCCACTATACCCTTTTTTTACATTGGTTATGTTAACAATTGAACCGAGATTCAAACTCATAACAAAGTCAAAAGAATTGGGTGTGTAATCTTCTATAGAAGTAATATTGATAACTCTGGGCTGGTTTAATCCATCAGTCCAATATACTTTCTGTATGTTATCATCTTCATAGAATGACAATGTCTCTATAGGATATAGAGGATTAAAGTTAAGATTACCTTTGTTACTATCATATAATATTACTCCATGCAAGCTGTCCTTGTCAAACCATATCTTATATATGTAATCTTTTCCATTGTCTTGGTCTGTAGTGAACAGTACTAGATAACCATTAATTGTAGCTTGTCCTATAGGCAATCCCTTTATAGAGTCTATACCTTCTATGTTTGATACCTCTTTAGTACCCTTCTCATTTACTATGCTGAGTAGGGTATTATCATCGGTAGACATTATCCTTATATTCTTGTTCTCATAAGCATACTCAGAAGAGAATTTGCTTACAGACAAGTCCCTCTGCATACCCTTTATCTGCCATGTAGATTTCTTTATCATACTATTGCAATTTTATATACTCTTTATTGCCAAGAGAAGAGAATCCATTATCAAACTCACTTGTCCTTTGAATAAGAGTATTCCACATTCTGCTTATTGATTCCATTTCAGATTGTGATGGTATAGTAAATTCACTCTGTAATTGTCCTGCTGACCAAGCATATTGTTGTTGGGTGTTCTGTAATACAGCAGGAGAAATCTTTCCCATATCAAACAAAGTAGTGAACTCTTCCATCTTAATATATAGCTCAAGTGTTCTCATAAACACAGGATTATCTATGAGCAATGGAAACCCATCCTCATCTATTGGAACAGACTTATATGAGACTATTATATCTCCTGACTTGAAGGAAGTATATATTACTCTGCCTTGTGTCTTAAAGGCAAACTCTTGCGGTCTTTTATGTCCTTCATACTTATCACGGTGTTCTCTAGGCATGAAATTATCTGTCATACTCCTTAAACATATCCCAGTCTTACACTCCTTCACCTGATTTATGGATACAAGGTCACAGGGTAATATGGCCCTAAACTCTTCTATATGCAGTACACTCTCCTTATTTAAATATAACTCTGGCATTCCAAATATCCCAATAAATGTAACTAGGTGGGATACCACTTGTTCAAGTGTAAGGTTCTGCAATAGAGGATGCCTTTTCAGTCTATCCAGTATCTGTCTGATGTTAGTATATTGAATATTATTAATCATTTATCCATCTCAATTAAATTTCTACAATCCTTTAGTTTAACTTGAAGGCATCAATCTTGCCATCTTTTATCCTCTTCTTCAATTCTTTCCTTAATTCTCTATTGGGATTGAACTCATAAAAGGTTTGGTTATTATAGTTTGCCTTGCTTCTATTATAATGGATTTTAAATACCTCTTTCTCCTCCATTCTAACTAAAGTCCTATTATCATAAGATTCCTTGTCTTCATACCATAACCTTAATGTCTTATCCCAATCTATTGGCAAATTGGTGACAACCTTATTATCTTTAAGGTAGATTTTGGCATCATATTTTCTCAGCTCCAGTCTTCCCATCCTATGAGGAAGACTAATATCATGTCCTTTAAGCAGCTTTTCAGCCAGATAGTTGTTGACTCTTCTTATAATGCTGTAAAACTCATGCTCAGTCAATGGCCTGCCTATGTCAAACCACTTGTTTTTCCTTATATACTTGTAGGCATCGTACACACCCAAGGAACCTGATACCTTATGTGTCCTATGTTCATTCAAGTGACACACTGATGTCCTAAACTCCTTCCATTTCTTATACTCTTCCTGACAATCACTCATAGGTTACTGCTTTACTGAAACATCAGATGAATCATCCTTAGCATTGTTCTTATTATCATCAGGTCTGTATTTAGCACCCAGCACCTCTCCTACTATAAGACTTACAAGGGGAGTAACAAGGCTCTCCTCAATAGGAAATTTCCTATCAAGCACATCACACTCCTTATTGTCTCCACATTCCAATTCAGAGGCTATGCTGGCATCTTCAAATATAGCAGTTACCTTTATCTTGGAGAGGTAAAGGAATTGGGGATTCATAGAGATTAAATACAAGTGGTTATCCGGAGCAAGAGAGCAATATATTATGTTCTGTAGATATTTGTCATATCCTACATATCTCATCCTATCCCTGCTTATGAAGGTTATACTATCCTGATAGAAATCAATAGGATATACTCTGGTATTACTGACACTTAATATATTAGGTACCTCTTCCTTACTCATAAGATAGGTTCTGCCACATGAATCAGAAGGAGATACTGATTTGGTCAAATCCAGACATATAGTCTGATAGTTGCTTTCAGGTATATGCTTCTTAACATCAGAATATTTTTGCTTTATAAGGAATGCCCTATACTTATCTGCCAAAAGTATAATATGATTCTCATTGAAAGTAGAATCATCTGATATACTCTTTACCTCATCCAGACATAAATAAACTAATTCTCTGTATGTCATAACTATATATGCATGCTTATTAATAAATAAAAAACTATTGCAAATATAGATATTTATAATCAATATTGCAATAGTTTTAATTGAATCTTTTGCAGTAAGCAAATATATAACTTATATAGCAGGAGTTCTAGGTTTGTTATCTTGTGTGAGTCTTATCATGCCATCCTCAGATATTCTGATAGATTCCTCTTCACCATACACAGCAGAGCTTTCCTCAGTAGGAGGATATGGTATTAGGCATGAAGTACCAAATATACAATATAGGGCATTATTCATGCTATTGTAGTCCTTATCATCTATAAAGGCAGACATTGGGCCACTAGTAAGCTCTTCTATCAAGGACAAAAGCAGTAACTTATTGACATCATTATAACACACATGTCCTGTACTTGAAAGTACATTGAAGTATGTAGTTAATGCCCTTTCCAATACATTACTTAAGTTATCCATAATGAACATTCACATTTAGTACTTGTATCATCTGTTATCACACAGTTCCTAAAGAACTTGTTCCAATACTTTATTGCCAAAGTATAATTCCCTGTCTTTAAGGAAGTAGTAAAAGCCTTCAGTTGAAGGTATTTGTCTATAAGCTGCTTGGGAATATTGCAAGTCTCCTCTACCTGTCTGATGCCACCCATCAGTGACTTATAAAGGTTATGCATATTGACAGCTATTTCTAAATCATAATATCTGTCATACCCACATGGAGTATCAGGTGCCATTGTACCTTTGACAGTAATATAGACAAAGAATAAGTCCTTACCAAAATCTACTGCTGCATTGAAATCTGTCTTGTCTAGGATTAATGTCACATGCTTGGAATTACCATCAATGCTTTTTGTATATACACTGCTTGATGATGGCCCAGAGGTTATGAAGGTATCCTGAGTATCTATGACTACTGAGTCAATATAGACATCATCATAGAAGGGGTATGCTTCTATAAAAGCATCAATTACCAACTGCCTGCATTCTCCTGAGGCTTTTAATGTAGCAAATCTTATCATATTACACAAATTAGGTAAATAAAAAAAAAAGGAGACTATAAAAGTCTCCTTATTTGTATCTCGCTTTTAGGAGATGTCTGCAATAGTAAGTCCTGTAGCAGTTTCCACTGCACCGATTATCTGATTGAGAACTGCTTTATTTGCACAAGCAATAGTTATTGTCTTTTCAGACTTTTGTACTGACTCATTGCTGCCTACATAGGCATAGTGTATATCAAGCACATTATATGTCTTGCTTGGGTCTATCAGATAAGTGGTAGGAATGTTGTTAGGCCAGCCAATGCCTCTGTAGATGTCTCCTCTTTCACCCATACAGAAGTACTCTAAGTCTGCAATAACCTTACCATTACCTATTGTACCATTGGTACCCATCTCTACAGTACCCCAAATTCTCTCATCTCCATCTACAATTATTTCAACTGGCTGTACAGTGAAATATACTGGTGTCTGAGACATAACACCTAATCTCCAAGGCTGTTCTACCTCAGTAATTCTGATGCTGTCAATGTCAGCTACAATTGCTGAAGTACCATCATAGTATGGGTTAGTACTATCACTCTTGCCATTATCCTTAGTAGAAGGAGTTACTGTCATATAACCATTTGCATCAAATCCTCCCTCGCTCTTGGCTGCAGCACTATGTACCTCAATCTTAATCAAGGGAACTATTTCCCTGCTAAAGTTCTTAGCAATAGATTGAGCAAGAGTCTTGTAGAACACATCAGCAGTCATGCCAGAATAAGCATGAACCATGCCATATTTGAAGTATTGGTCCTCATCAGACATGCCCACATACTGTTTAAATGCAATTCTTAGGATATAATCCTGACCTGCAATTGGAGCACCACCATTAACACTTGAATCCAATGCTATGGTAGCTGACTTCATCTTGTAAGCCATGCTATCAGCACTAGTTGCCTTTGCATAGAGAATGTTTTCTATATCTATAAGGTCACTTCTCATTCTGTTATCAGCTCCCTTATATTCAAAATACAGGTGTTTCTTTTCAGTATCATTTGATACTGCAATAGCACCAGCAGTGTCAGACTCAATTACATGGGGAGTCTTAAATGCAGTTGCTACATAAAATTGCCTTACCTGATTTGTACTAAATGTTGCCATTTTAATTTAATATTAAATTACACAATAGTTTATTTTGTTCTGTTTGTATCCAAACCCTTGCTTGCTATTGCAAGTCCTACTGCCCTATCAAGTATTACCCTATGCAATGCAGGATGTAAATCACACTCTGTTATCTTGCTTTCTCCATTTATGTTTAGATGGGCAGGCAATGCTACCAATATAATTGGGTTGGGTTTAGATAGGTACCTGACTAAGTACCTGCTTATATTATACTTTGATACTATTTCTGCAATCCCATTATCAATATCAAGTCTCAGGACTCTCCTGTATCCCGGACCCCTGAATGGATTGTTATATGTATTGTAGTAATCATCCAAGGTAGTGGGTACCACAAGTACTTGGTTACCATTCTTACAGCCTAGCTTATCATCCCTCAGTTCAACTGATTCATAAACTATAAACCACAAGTCACTAGGTAACTTGAAGAATACAGACTTATCAGATATTCCAGTAATGTCTGCTATTTTTTTAGTAGTGGTATAAGTCTTCACCAAGTTGCTCAGGTATCTCCTTATTTCCTCAGTCTCTTCAAATGATTCCCTGAATGGGTTCTTACCATTGTATAATTCCACTAACAGGCCTTCTTGGGCTTTTGTAAGAAAGATTGATTTCTCATACTCGTTGAACTCAATTCCACCTGAAGAGTAGCTGTTCAATAGAACATCAAATTCATTAGAAAATTCCTCAGTTGTCATTATTCACTTCTTTGTCCCAGTTCAACACTACTTTTCAAATCTCCCATATAAGCAGATTTAGCTAACTCTACTGCCCTTTGAAGAATTTCAGGATGTAGTTCACTATTCAAGACACATGGAGATTGCTGTGATTCTCCATCTACTGATACACCAACCAAGTCCTCCAATACTATTGGCTTAGGCTTGATTAGGTATGTGATAAAGTAAATGGCCTTGGTATCCTTTGGACTTTCACCTCCAGATTCTCCTAGGAATTGCTCATCTGCATCATGCAATATAAACCTGAACCCATTGTACTTTGTGGGAATTACAGTCTGGTCTTCAGACCCTTTAGGGTTTCCAAAAGTCTCTATAACTCTCCACACTTGCCTCTTTAAAGGTCTTCCATAGGGCTTGCTCAGGTTATTAAGCAAACTATCTAATTTTATAGGTACTACCTGATAATACTTATCTACATTATCATCTGTATCCTTAATGATTATCCTTTCTGATACCACTAACAGTATTTTGTCAATAAAGCTAGGGGCATTGAATAATACAGCTTCAGGAGCACTGCCATAGATATTTCCGGGGATTGTGACACCCTCCAAAATATCAGTTCCCCTCTTGGAATCCACCTTTATCAAGGGACAGGCTTCTTGCACTAGAAGAGTAGAGAAATCTATTTGTCTTTTGGCAGAATCATCAAACCCTTGCTGGTACTTGTTACCTCCTTGGGTAGAAGTAAAGTAGTTCTTTACTATCTCATTCTGAGCTTTTGTGAGAAACACAGACTTTTCATACTCATTAAGGCCCGGAGCTTGGTTACTGGATATATTATTGTAGAGAACATCAAATTCATCTGAAAACTCCTGTAGTGTCATAATCTTATATTCTTCTTTATTTTAACTTGGCCTCCAAGGAAAACTTGATTTCCTGATGTTTTGGAGAGTTCAGGTACTTGGCTGCTGTATTCAATGTAGGTTCCTCATTAGCCTCACATAGTGGAGTATTGTCACTTCTCAAGTATAGGAAACCCCCTCTATTTGAAATCAATCCTGCCTCTATAGCTCTCTTGATAAGAACCTTTGTAGAAAGCATTGGGTCAGTAATAACCTTCAAGAATATCTTGCTATCAGCCTGTATTAAGCTATTAACCTTAGTCTGCAAGAACTCAAGTTTAGCAGTCTGTGATGTAGGTCTACCATCAATAGTCTCAACAATAACTCTTAATGTATCAATATCATCCTCAATCTTACCAAACTCTTTATAGCACATCATTGTAGTGCTCATATTATTCTTAGCAACCTTAGTCTCTTCACCCTCAGAAATGATAACAAACTGGTAAGTAGCCTTAGGAGTATCTTGCAATGCTTGCAATGAAGGAGCAATATAATCCTTGTTGGCTAATAGTATCTTATATCTGATATAATCCTCTGGGTCAGATAGATTGAAGTAGTTATCCTGCTTTGTCAATCTTACCTTATTGATACCATTCTCATTGGAATCATCCCAGAAGTTATCTACCTTCTTATAGATACTTAGTGCATTATATTCAAGACCCATCATTTCCTCAAGAAATGCCTTTTCCTTGTCTGTAAGGACATTAACAAACATACCTGAAGATAATCTTGGTACTACAAATGTTCTAACTGCACCCTCTGCCATACCTCCTGACAATACATGCTTAGGGTTATTACCCCACATACCTGTCAGCTTAGGTACATGTCTTACAATAATTCTCTCATTTCTCAGACAACTAACTAAGGCATCATCAGATACCTCTATTTTCTTTTGTGTCTTCTTAGGGCTTTTTACAGTAGCCTCTTCTTTTGGTACTTCCTGAAGTGGAGTCTCTGTATTGTCTATATCAAAGTCAGGTACAGTATAATCCACCTTCTCTTCCATTTTCTTTTCTGCCATATCTTCTCCTTAACTTTTTGAAATAAAATAAGGGGAGGGAAGATTATTTTTCCTCCCCTTTTATCATTAGCCCTGTAGAATTGCAGGGATTAGTGACATAGTTCTTGTTGGGTCAAGAACACAGATACCAAGAGTAGCCATTCTGTGAATTACAGCAGAATCCTCATCAAATGACATGTAAGGATTACCCTTTTGACCTGTGAATGGGTTTCTTAGACCCCATTGATAACCTCTGTACTCATTGTCACCCTTAATCTTACACTTAAAGATATTAGGTTGGTCCATAGTACCAATGTACATAATATCATATCTGTAAGAGAATGCAACACCTCCATTTGGATGGAGTATCTTGTTTCTTACTGGGTCATCATAGAATGGGTCTACATCAATCTTAACTCTAACACCATTAGGAGCCTTATACTCAACAAATTGGAAACCAGCACTCAATGAGTTTTGGTGCAACTTAGATTGAGTCTTTTGAATAACACCAATAGAGCTGTTGTCAAGAACAAATTGTGTCCAACCTGATACTGTCTTTAGTACTTCCTTGTGGAATTGGATAGCACCTCTCTCACCAGTCTTAATCAAGAAGTATCTGTCTCCAAAGTCTAACTTAGAAGCAGAAAGCTCATATAGAGCATCTTCAAGAAGCTTCAAGCTGAATGTGTTGTAATACACAGTATTAGCAACTTCCATCTGCTCAAACAGAGCAGCACCTGTCTTAATAACATTACCAGACTTACCAAAGTTCATGTACTCACCATTGGCATTTCTGTTGCTTCTACCAAATGCAAGTGCATTGTTCTTGTACTCAGAGAATTGCTGTTCTACTTCCCAATCTACATTGTGCATCCACATTGTAGCAACTGACTTAGTATATCTACCCTCAGTTTCCTTAACAATAGGAATACCTACAGCCAGCTTCTTGTTCAACATAGAACCTGGGACCTTGTGTTGGATTCTTACTACAGACCACTCATTTCTCATAGAAACAGGGCTTGTAAATCTTACATCACCAACCTTTCTTGAAAGTTCCTTCTCAACAAATGCAGCTTCAACTGAGAATCTCTCACCTGCAAGCAATCTTTCAGCAGGAACACCTGCTGTGTTACCACCAGCAAGCTCTACCTTATACACTGCATTGGTACCTTCCATTCTAGGGTCTCCTAAAATTCTGAATTGGTACAGCTCATTTAGATTACCTACAATGTACTCACCATCTGCAAACCAGTCCTCAGGGAAAACAAGATAGAAGGGAGAAGTACCCTCTCCAATCATACCACTGGCATCTGTAACAACAGTACCATTTTCATCTCTTGCCTCTACAAGAGGAATGTTTCTCCTTGAAGAACCAATAACATCCCAGTAGTATTCATTATCATCCTCAAACTCTCTTGTTGGGAATTGATTTAGGAATGTGTCAAGTGTCTTTCCTCTATAGAAGGCCAGCAGTTGTACCATTAGGTTTGTAGCCTTCTGTGGAGCTAACTGAAAGATAGAACCAAGGTGGTTTTCCTTAGTAAGGCCCTTCCAGTGTTGGAAGCCTACCATTTGAAACTTACCTAATTTTCCAGCCATTGTCAAAAAATATTAAAAATTATAAATTATTTTTATAAAACCATTAGTAATTTTATTTCTCCATAAGTAAATACCAGACTTAAACATAGCTTAGACATCAAGATTCCACCCTTTTCCTATGAAAGATTCAGGGTCCTCATCAACTCCACTGACAAACTTTAGATTACCATCTGAGGTTCTTGCTGTGTTGTTGAGAGTATGTTCCAGCTCTCTAAGACCTTTCTTTACTTCTTTCTTTACTTTACCTTTCACCAAACCATCAAGGTTCTTAAAGCCATCAGTTAGTGTGAAAAGTAACCCAATGTTCTTTAGGAAGTCTGTTCTGTTCTCCATCTCATATTTTTGGATAGCAGTAAAGTACTCTCCTGTCTCTGGGTCTTTATACACAGGCTTAGCTATGTTATCATAAATCTTCTGTCTTGTTGATTTATCTATTGATAAATCCCCAAACACATCCTTGTCATTAAGGATTGATAATTTAAGCTTTTCAGCCTGTTTCTTTCTTTCTTTCTCTTCCTGTTCTGCTTCTGACTTAGCCTCATTGACAAGCTCATCATACTTATCTTTGAAGAAGTCAATATTACTTTTCAAAGCCTCTTTTGCATCATCAATATCAGTACCAGCATTGAAAGACTTTTGCACTTCTCTTGCAGCTCTTTCCTTACTATAACCTCTATTGATAAAGTCTTGATAAATCAGGTCTTTTCTAAGTTTTTCTCCCTTATCACCTTCATCAGAGATATTCTCTTCCTTAATAGAATCAAGGAAGTTTATAGTATTCTCATACTTTCTAATCTCTGTAGGTTCAACTCCAGCATTCAAGGCTTCATCAATTCTTCTCTGTCTTTCATCAAGACCTGCCTTTATCTGTTGGTCAATTAAATCTCTAAAGTCTTCAGGGTCTTTAACCTTAGATAAGCCCTCATCATCAAGGGCTGGGAAGATACCTTCCTCTTTCAAGGCTTTGGCAATGGAAGAGTAGAAGTTTTTGGGAGAAGTGCCATCCCCTTTAGGAGTGGTATCTTCCTTTTCCTCTGTATTTTCTTTTCCACTACCTACGCTCTCTGGTGTATCAGTAAATAAGTTATCTACATCAACAACCTCAGTAGTTTCTTCTTTATCCTTATTTGGCTCCTCCTCTTTCTTAGGAGGCTCCCCATTTGCAGGTGGGGTATCCTCATCTTCTACAAACAGATTCTCAATCTCCTCTGCTCCTAAGATGTTATCTAAGCTAAGTTCTTCTTCCATACTCTTCTACCTTTTTGTTCTTAAAACAGTGCAAAGGTAAGTAAAGTTTTGCATATCTGCAAGATAGTAAATAAAACACTTATTAGTAGCATATAAAAATACTTGCAATATGGACAAAAAGAAAGGGTAAGATTACCTCTTACCCTTATCTTATTAGTATTCTCCAAGATATTCTACTACCTTGTTTTCGGCTTTGCAATCCACATCTTTGAACCAGAATATAATAGCAGATTCTATTATCTTTTGGTCTACATTAGCCTCTCCTTCTGTAATATTAGTAGAATTGAAGTTAGTTAAGCTAGCATTAGAACCATTATTAGCCTTGCTACTAACTAGTTTTTACAATTAGAACTAACCAAGTCGTATAATATATGTCCTACATAGTGAAACTGTGATTTTCTTTTCTTTATCAAATCAGCTTATCAGTGTTAAGCACCTAAAGCCGATATGGGCAGTAATAATACTCGAACTATTAGAAGATTCGAAGTTAGCTAAGCCAGCATTAGAACCATTATTAGCCCTGCCACCAACCAGTAGTGTATTCTGAGTATTATCGTAATCTACCCAGTAACGGTCACACATATAAGCAGTTGCAGAATTGCCAACACTAACAGGTATTATATCTGCATACTCCCCTAATGCCCACTTTGTAATATACCCTCCTGTATGTCCTGATACTACTACTCTATCCGCATTGGTAGGTGCATCTGACAAAGTATCAGTGAACTTATCAGGGTCATTTATAATATACACATAGTTTGGTGTGGACTCACTGGCACCGACAGGAGTATCTATTAGGATACCATCCAGATTAGTCCAAATATCTCCAAACACATTATCAAATCCTCTCCACCTTGGTACTTTGAAAGTTATGGTACTGATACCATCTGAAGCAGGAATTACCAAGTCCTTAATTCCAGTAAAGTTACCAAACTCATTACAATACCCACATGGAGTTATTGGGCATCTGCTACTATAAGTATTCCAAACAGTATCATTCCAAGTAGTAACTCCATTGCCAAGCCCTCCCTGTCTATATCCATCTTCAGTCAAATCTTCAACATAGTTTGCCTGACTATTGAAGTTTGCATATTCTATAACATACAACCAATAGAATATTGATTTGTAGTACTCATAAGTAAGCAATATCTTGCCAGCATTTTTGGCATAAGTTCTGAAGTTTGCCCTACTAGTGCTTGTTCTAGGTTTTCCTAAATTAGTCCTGAATTTATCCGATTCCAAGTAGGCATCATTGTTAGAGCCACTATTTCCTCCTCTACAATAAGAAGAGGTATTTACAACTGAAATAGCACTATTTACTTGAAGTGTAGATAAATAGCCCATATTCTCAGGTACTTCATTAAGTACAGTACTCCTATAAGCATCTACCAACATATGAGGAGTCCTTATAGCATAAGGAACTACTTTCTGGGTAGACACATATACTCTAGATTTGGTTCCTTCCGTTTCAGACCACAAATAAAATTCAGGTACTTCTACCTGTACAGTACCATCATATCCATCCAATCTGGAATCTGTACCATCTGCTTTCTTAGACCAGTCATTTGGGTCCAAATAATACATTATCCTTTTACCTTGGCATACACATCCTCTTAATGCTGATTGTATTGGGAGAGACTTATGCAGGCTCATGTTACCTATTCTAGTAAGTACAGGACTACTATTGGTAGAATCCCATTCCACACCATAAGCTAGCAAATTCTTTGGGTCAGATAGGTTATCTAACTTAGCCTTATCCTCACTTGATATAATACCTGCGGTATTACTGTCAGCCAAAGGTATGCTCCACTGGCATAATGAGGTAGGAACTTGTGGTGTCCCACTTACCCCAGGATTAGCAGTAAGTTCTATACTAAGGGACTCGGAAGTGGAAACTTTACCAGCCTTAAATAATTTGAATATATTAGGGAATAGGTTTACTGTGGTATCTCCAATTGTCAGGTTTATTGTGGCATCCTGCTGACTGCTAGTCCTATTATACCAGCTTAAAGATACTGGAACACTTGAAGGGTCTATTACAATATTACCTTCTCCTAACATAGATTCTCCATTCAAGGTCTTGATTTTAGTAGTGCCTCCTGCTGCATGTAGGATGTCAGTACTGGCTTTGCCACCCACTGATATTCCAGAACCATTATACACAGTACTCCCACTATCTAATGGAAAGGATATGTTGCTGCCCTTATCCATTGTACCTCCTGATAAGGGCAAATACTCCTTTATTTGCTCACCTATGGAGTCTTTCAAATCACTTACCTCTTCCTTAGTGGCATAATCAGTCAGGTCTATTGTGGTAGGACCAACAAACTCCCAATGGCCATCAGGATAAGTCTCATCCTTTACCCATAGATATTCATTATACCTATTATTTTCTGTAGGGTCTTCATTGGGGATAAAATATATCCTGTTAGGTCTACCTGTCTCTGGTAAAGTAGGCAGTATTGATGCCTTAGGAAGATGCTTTAATGTACCTATAATTGCTGTTGCCATATCTTAATATCCATATTGAAGAACTCCTGAAGGAGCATTTATAACACCTTTACATATCTCTGGATTCCATCCAACACCTAGAATAGTCTTTATGCTATCCTTTTGTCCTGCTGGAATTATAGTAACCTCCACATCATCATCAGATATATTCTTCAGTAGGAAGTTGACTCCGGGATTGAAGTTCCCTGAAGGCACCTCCTTCAGTACAGATATTTGAAGGCTATTTATAACTTGATTTGAAACTATTCTTGCATCCATAATCATTTACCTCTATTGTTCTTACCTTTTCCTTTGCAACCACACTTCTTTGCCATATCATAGAATTTTTATGGTTATTTTCTCACCTCTATTCTTGCCCTCTTGAAGTAGCTTATATAGCTTCCTGAATGTATCCTGACTATTCAGAACCTTACCAACTTCAGAGTTTGCACCTACCAAGAGACATCCTGAAGTATCCTTATCTGTATTACCTGCATGTATAAGGATACCATCAAACCCCTTTACATTAAGAAGTCTGGGTAATTTGCCATTGCATGTCTCTTTGTAGAAAGATTTAGGCCCAAACTTAGGGCTATATACATTTAAAGTTACATCATAAGTTCCACTAGGGATTGCTGTAATGCCTGATTTCTTTAAGGATTTGATTTTAGCGACACTCATGCTGTCATCTAATCCTCTATCAGTGTCTTCAAGTACATTACAGAACCACTTCCCATCTACAAGTAGGTTACTTATCGTGTAACTCTGTTTCTTCCATTTCCTGTCTACTATCAGTTCCATTTTGCTCATTAAATAAATTCAAGTTTCTTTTCCTCAACTGACAAGTAAGATCAGTACAGATGGAGTTCATGAGACTGAACATCTGCTTCCTTAAATCCTCTATCTCCTGTTCCAGCTCTGCATTTCTTTTAAGAACCTCGTCAAGTCTGTCCTTGTTGTCGTCAGACAACTTCTTATAAAACTCCAAAGACTGCTGCATGTTCTCTATGAGGTTATTATCTACCTCACTATTATACTTTCTTCTTGCAAAGAACCAAGAAGTCCAACCACTGATTACTGTGGTTATTATCCCTAATCCTCCAGTAATTAATATACCTAGGTCAATCATGGCATTTAATTATTTCAATAAATTTTTGCTGCTTATTATTCACATAAGGACTATTTTCCACAATAGTAACTTCCACTACTCTATGTTTCTTCTGAAACCATCTAAACAGAAAAAATTTCTTAGGAGGATTTACAGTCTCTTTCTTGCTATGTGTAACTATGTATTTCTCACTTACAAATTTAGGATGCACTGTAATGACATTAGGGAATTTCATTCCCAGCTTCAACTGATACCATTTATCCCCAATCAGAGTATCAACATGAAATGTTGTTTCACTGAATATGGTATCTTGGAAAGTAACAGTATCTATCCTTTCTGATGTAGATAACAGATATTGTAAGTATTGCAAATCCTTATCCTTTATCTTCAACTCCTTTCTAATCCTGTCCATTTCGACAGTAATGGAATCACTGTAATACTCAAGCTGCTCAGCAGTTAGCTTATACACTCTATTTTCCTTCTTCAGGGAACTGTTCTCCAAGGAGTATGCCTTATTGTTATTCACTGCAACAGCCAACTCATCAGATATTTTCTTATACCCATTGCAGTAATACATGGAACAGGATATGGAAGCCAGCATAATCACTGATACAATACTTACTAATATCTTTCTCATAGCTATGTAATTGGAGTAAATGAACTTAGTTTGTTGTAAACTATAGAACCCTTGAAGTTGTACAGATACTGATTAGAATTGACATTAGTGGGAGGTGCCTCCATGTTTGAACCTACTGAATAACTCCCATTAGATCTTCCATCATCTGTCAATGGAAGCATAGCACACCACACAGAATTAACAGCATTACCATTAGAATCACCTACTGCTTGTGTCTTTGTGTAATTTGCACCATTAAACAGGTTACTGTAAACAGAACTATTTCTCATAATAGCATTAGCCAGCTTATATATGTTGTTACCTGACATAAGATTGGTAATACTCTTATTATTATACTGAACCATGGTACTTTGGTCATTATACAATACTATGTATAACTTAGCTAGTGAAGTACCTGCAACAACATATATTTTCATGCCTGAGAATAGCATATACTGTACACCATAATTGTCATCTCTACCACCACTAGTAGGAGTATATACACTTGAAGAAATCTGACCACCATCAACAGGTACTGCACATAAGACTGCCTTAGTCTGTGATAATTGGTCAGAGTCACTAAGATATGTAAATCCTTGAGGAGTGCCACTTTCAAATCCAAAAGAAACCCTCACCTCAGGAATTATTATTTCATATTTAGTTGTTACTATAGCAGGCTTTATATGCATTTCACTCACAAAGTCTTTTGCTTCATACCCTTGTAGGGAGTTGGTATTAAATATATCAGAATGGCCTGCAAGCCAAGAGGCTGTACAAAATTGTTTTGTAGCAGAAGGTAGGGAACCCCCTACCTTCTTTACTGCCTCTATTTGTGTCATGAATTCTCTTCCCATACTCTTCTCATAGAATTTATCGTATCCTCAAGATATTCTATTCTGCTCTCCAGTTGCTTGTTCCTCATTACAACCTCCTGTAATGCCTTGATTGCCAGCACACCAAATCTATCATATTCTACCCACTTGGTATTATATTTATCAGCTCTGCTGTGGACCATAGTAGCATATACACCACCTAGTGACAGAAGCTGGTCAGCTTTCACACCAAAAGTGCATCTTATACCATTTTCATCAGGGTGTTCCCATATATACTTTATGACATTTAATGACATCAGATTGTCCAACACATCAGGCATACATGTGACTTCCCTTTTGAATCTCATATCAGAGCCTGAATTACCAGCACCTGACTTAAAGTCCTGATATGCTGTCCATCTATTACTCTTATTAACCAGAGCTAAGTCATCTTCCACAATTGTTGAAACCTCCAACATGCCCTTCTCTCCAAATCTAGCAAGAGAACCTAGGTTACCAGCATCCTTACCTTCGTAGGCTAGCTCTGCCAATGCAGAATTCATACTGACTAACCCATTCTTTGAGGTACTTACTACACTATAAGTAGTATCCTTCCAAGGAACATACACTGAAAGTACCTTATTACCATCTGTTCCTGCACTACCTGATGGATAAGCAAGCTGGACAGGATATATTCTGTCCTGTGAACCAGAAGTAGAAGCAGCAACAGTAGATATTGTGCTAATCTCAGTGCTGGATACCTTTACACCACCTAGTGTAGTAGGTGTTGCCTTCTTTAGGGAGAAAACTGTTCCTGATAAACTAAGTCCAGTTCCTGCTGAGTAAGTTGTGTTACTGTCAGTCCAAGGGACATTGACATACATCTGATTTGAGGAATTAAGCTCAACAGGATAATTTTTACCACTCTCAGGATACCCAATCCTAACCAATCCTAGTGTAGTTGAAGTAGCTACTCCATACTCAACTGGCTCTCCTGCTGTTGGAGCATATATGTCAGTATTGGTACCATTAATATTAATGGTACCTATCTTTGTACCTGAAGACAAAGACCTGCTGAATGACACAGCATCTGCACCTGTTTGGATTCCATCAAGCTTGGATTTATCACTGGAACTCATAAGTCCATTGGCACTAGTAGTAGCAACATTATATGTTGTATTTGTATCTGTCCATGGTACATTAACATAAGCCTTACCAGAACTATCCAACTCTACAGCATAATTCCTGCCATTATCAGAGTACCCTATCTTTATACCTCCTAATGCTGAACTAGAAGCTTGAGATATAGAAGTTATACCTCCTGCACCAATCTCAGTCCAAGAAGACCAAGAAGATGACTCATAAGCTCTAGTATATATCTTGTTTTTTGAATAAAGTACCTGTATAGTCGAAGAGTCATTATTCTCCAAGAGCACATGTAATGCAAACTGTGATACTCCAGAAGGTTTATTACTTATACTATTGCCATTATTGGCATAATAAACACCTAAATATTGAGTTCCCCTATATGTATTCAGGTCTCCTGAGGAGATTAACTTAGGAGAAGTTACACTTGCATTCCAATCATATATGTTCCCATTAAATATGATGATATTATCATCATCTATAGGGAAATACAACACATTAGGGTAACTGCCAGCAGAGCTACTTATTGCAGTAGCTCTGTCGGTAGATACATTTACTTTAAACTCTTTACCTTTTGCACTCATAACTTTTTTTTTACTCTATGGTGATGCCTCCACCAAGAGAGCCTTCCTCTATAGTGGCAGAATCCCAATTAGTTCCATTGTGGTTAGCTAGTATGGCTACCATGGTAGAAGGACCTAGCATTGCATACATTCTAACTCTATTAGCAGTAGTATCATTGAATGCTGAGAATGCTACTGTATTCAACCTATTGGAGCCATCTTTATATATTCCATGTATTATCCTACCTGCTTTAAGGGCAGCATTAAAGCTACTATAGGAGCCTAGAATAGCATCTACTTCTCCTTGAGAAGATGGTGTGCTACTTTCAAATGTTTTGAGAAGCCGATAGGTCTCCTTACCATCTTTTAATTCCGTTACCATAGTAGCAAGGGCAAGTCCTTGTTTAGCAGAGAGAGGCTTTTTTGAATCTGAAGTTGATAGGTTATCAACTATATCACTCTTAGGCACATAAGTACTCAAATCAACAGTACCTCCCAATGGGTCCCAATTTCCTTCATCGTGGTCAGATGAGCTAGTTGCTGTAATACATACAACATTGGTATTTGCAGGATATGGCTTACCACTTAAAGTAAAGGCATTAGTCACATTCCAAACATCACCAACATTTGCATTAGTAAGGGCTAGTACATCAGAAAAGTTAGTCTTAGTACCTTTTACCTTATATACACTACCCAAACCTGAGATTCTGTCATTAAGAGCCTTACCTTGAGCTGCTGAAAGAGCCTCACTAGTACTAGTTGAAGTTAAGGTATTGTTTATAGCAGGTACAAGCCTACTACTCTGAGCAACAGTCATATTTGTATAATTACTGCCACTTATAGTAACTGATATATTCTTACTGTATAAGTTAGAACCTGCGAATCTAATACCTGTAAATGATACCTTTGTATCACTTACCTCCTGCAAAGTAATTATCCAATCTTCACTACTACTGTCAACCAGATTTGCACCATAAGTAAGCTTTCTAACAAGAGTGGCACCCTCTAGGTTCCCCATGTAGCCTTTTATAGTGGCATTATCTGTTGAATTTGAAGTAGCTGAGAATTTGATATTTATCTTGTTCCCATAAAACCTGTCACTCAACACTTTACCCTGTGCCGCTGATAAGGCTTTTGAAGGGTCAGCAGTGGTAAGGTTATTCACTACGTCTGTTTTCGCTAACTTTTCATCCTGCAATTTCTTACCCATTGCAGCCGAAAGGGGTGCTGTAGTAGAAGTAAGGGTTAGGCTATTTGCAACATCAGATTCCTTTAACAAGGAACTATCTTCTACTGCTTCTACCACGTACTTTGTAGGAGTAGATATATTGATTAAAATATATTTAGTATTGTAGTAATTATCAGTTATATATAAATGCATATGTATAGGCTCTTCCCCTTCATAGCCTAATATCACAATACCCTGATAATAATCTGGAGATTCATTAAGTCTAAAAACCCCTATAACGCCTGTATCTACAAAGCTTTTTATATTACTACCATCTAATCCATTTAAAGCATTTACTATATCCTGATGAGAGGAACTAGTACTTAGAGTATAGATGCTATCTTTAAAAAGATGCACCCCATACTTCTTCCCATTAAACCAAATACTGTTTTCATCAGTACTGAAAGACATTAAATTAGGTGTAGTACTTTGTGCACTCTTACCTTGCGCGGAAGTCTTTGTTGCTGCTACTCTCAGTTTTTGTCCATTTACTGCCGGTGCTTTTACAGCACTCGTTGGCATAATTGAATTAACAATCTTCATTCTTTCTTTTTTTTTTATTCGATAATAATATTACCTGCTGCTTCACTCAATAGGTCTTTCAACAGGATTGTTTTATTCTCACCACCTGAGACAATGGCTATCATATCATCTTCAGATACTTTTTCTGTTACCTCAAACTCTGTATCCTTGACTCCCAACTGAGCCAATTTGTCTCTAATTTCTTCTATTTGATTCTTAGTGAACATGTTACTCTATAATTACTTTAGAATCTTGACCTAATACAGGTTGCCACTCTCCATTGACAAAGTATAGCAACTTGCCATCCCTTAACCATAGATTCTCTATAAGAGGCTCTCTATTATGGGAAGCAACAACCTGTTTCTTTTTCATCATTTCCATACTACACCTTAATATAATCTACAAGGTACTGACCTGAGGATTGCTTCTTAATTGTAGTAAAGCACCCTTCATTAGCAGTGCCATCCGCATTATAACTACTATAGTGACAGTAGCACAATCTAGACGGTACTAAGTCAGGAGAGGAATTAGGGGCAATACCCTGTATTGGATACAAAGCATCATTACCAAAATCAGCACATTCACCACTCATGTAAATCACTTCTCCAGCATTCAACCTTCTACATATTTCAGGAGTGAAACCTGCTTCAGCCAACTGTTCTTGTGTAACATTAGGACTACTGGATACCAACTCCATTAGTTTTGTACCTGTAGGTGTAAGTACTGCAACATTAGACTTGCCCTCTAGTCCTATTATCTTGTCATTGAGAATTTTACCTCGTTTAGCAGATAAGGCACCACTCTTGGATGCTGAGGTTAGAGAATCGATGATATTATCCCTATATAAGACAATTCTAGAACTAGTTAACCTAATTATATCTAGCATGAATGAATACTCATACCTCGTTTGGGAACCCTCAATTATTACCGTATAATAATTCTCCGAATTATACATAACCTTAGCTGTGTAAGCTGTTACATTTCCAGCGTAGATGTTGGCAATAATTCTCTTATTGTCTGAGACAGCTTTTGTAAACTCATCCCAATTCCCTACAATAGATTCTACGTCTGTTGTAGACCATCCTTCTGTTGTTTGAAGGTTACCCGGTAGAACATATACATCGGAAGAGCCATTACCAGCAATGGCTTTCCAGCCATTACTAGTATGGTACTTCAACTCTCCATTATTAATCCAGAGGTCACTTGTACTTGGAGCTTTTGTATCTTGTATAATATTTCTAAATCTTTTCATTGCTTATTATTGTTATTAGAAGTTGCTTTCTGCTTATTTATTTGTTTTTCCTTGAGCCTTGCATCAGTTTCAGCCTTCTCCTTATCATGCTCCAGCCTTTCCTTATCAAGCTTAAGTCTTAAATCAAATTCCCTTATCTGCTCCATTAGCTTATCTTTAGCCTCTTGTGAATATTCAGGTTCTATTATACCATCATCTTCACTATTCTTGCTATAAGCTTGCATTTGTGCAATAATAATCTTTGTCTCATTATCTCTTTGGTTAAGAGCATCTTCCTGTTGCATCTTGGCCTGTTCCATCTGAGCCTTCTGTTCTATCTCTTGTTGCTGTACCTGCAATTGCTGTTGTTGAGCTTGAGCCTGTCTTTCTTGAATACTTCTTTCATCCTTTTCAACAAGTCTCTGCTTTTCAGCAAGTGAAGATGAGCTGAATAACTTCATAATAGTTGAGAATGATAGAGTCTGGTTCTGCAATGCTGCCTGAGCTAAAGTATCAAGTTTTGAGTTTAATTCTTGAACACCATTGCTATTATCCACTACAAGACCATAATCAGCTTCTGCAAATTCATCACCATCTATCTCCATAACTCTTATTGAATTATCAGACAAGATATATTGGAACTTCTTGCTTCTGCCTCTTAATGCTATCTTAGCTGTTTCAAGCAAACACTCTAATGCCCTCTTCTTGACATCCTCATGTACTACAAATAGCCACTCTGTAATATGAGAAGACTGCATCATGCTTCTCTCTACTCCACCTACTGTCTCTCTATTACTTACCTGACCTTCTCTTTGCCTGGTAATGCCAGCAACTTCTGCCATTTCCATCTTGATAAACTCAAGAAGATTAATGTATTGCTGTATCTGATTACCATCAGAAGCTGTAATTACCCCAGTAGAAGCATTGTTTAATGCACCTGCAAGTTTACCTGTAGCTGCACCTACATTACCTTCATTGAAGCTATCTTCTACTGCAAGACCCATAGTCTTTGCATAGTATAACCATTTCTCTACATCCCATCCCTTAGGTTTCTTGGCAAAATCTAATCTCACCAATGAACCCCAGTTTCTTGCTATCAGCTTATTTAATCTATCATGTATTGCATCATACAAGTAGTTATATGGCTTCATCATATCCACCAAGCTGAATGGTCTGTTGTCATTAAGGTTATAAATAGAACCTACAATTCCAAAGTGACATCTTGAGGGGTTGCTTAGTCTATTGTACTGAACTACTCTTGGTCTCATATTGACATAAATGTCTGTGCCAATCTTAGTTCCTTCCCATGCTTCATTGATGTAGAATATCTGCTCTTCTTCTCCAGCATCCTTATCTATTACATAAGTCTCTGGGTAGAAGTTAAATACTTCTTCACCTGTTTGAGGGTCATAACTTCTTACCTTCTTAATCTTTCTTCTTGACTTCCAATATACTCTAAGTACTCTCAAGTTTCCTGCAACATCATAAGGAAGAAGTGAGTTATTAACCCCATCATATCCTCCTAATGGGTCCCAAAAGAATCCCTCTGTACTTATTTCATCCCCTATCATGTGATTATTGACAAAGCCATATCTCTCATCAATATTATCCATAGAGTCTGTAGCAGCTTGACCTACATGGTCAGGCATTTTCTCTATATACTCCATGTCTTTCTTTGCCAATACATCATAGTAGGTATCAATAACCTTGCCTGGACTCCAATAATCTTCGAGGATTATCATATCTGCATCCTCAATCTTATTGCTATATCCTGACTTAAAGATTCTTACTTTGAGTGGATTTAGTCTTTCAATAGTAGGCTCACCTCCTACAATATCACATTGATAAATCTCTTCACCAACTGCCATTGCATCCATGAACCCTTGATTGAACATTAAAGGAATATTCAACTCCTTTACATAGTGGTTAAGAAGGGCATTAGCCCTAATTTCCCTCATGTCCTGCCACTCATAGGTGTAGTAATCATTTATCTTTTCAAGCTCTTGGTTAGCCTCCTCTTCTGATTGAGAAGTATTAGATACCCATTCCTGTAGCTTCTGTAGTAATTCTTGCTTCTTGTTATTCTCTATCTCTGTAATAGCATTAGGGTTAGTAACTACTACTTTAAAGTCAAAAACTCTCTTACTTTCCTCACCTCTAAGCACATTCAACTTACTATTCATAACAGGATAGTGTTGGATTCTATCAGGTATGAAACCTGCCTGTAGCTTCTCAGGATTCAGTATCATCTCAAGGTCACTCATATGTAGTTTACCATTGAGTAAGTCATAGTTAATTTTCTTATGTATTACAGATTTTCTAACTAAGCTATAATTGAAGAAGGTCTTACTGTCTGCCCAATCCAAGTGCTTCTTCCTCCAAGCTTTATTTTTCTTACTGAAGGGAAGTTGCTGTGGGGGCAAATTTATCATTTCATATCCCATTATACTTCAATTTAATTACTGTGCAAAGGTAAGTAAAATCCTTGACCTATGCAAGTATATAAGTAATTTATTAACCATCAGTCTCCATTTTTACTAAATTTACTGCCTAAACCTAAAGTCATAGTTCCTCTTGAAGAATGGGTCATTACCATCATAGCTATTATTAGCCCTCTCCTGCTTTTCCTGACTAACATCTCCTTGGTATCTTATCATTCTATCTTCTCTTAGAAGCATCAACATACCCATAGCAGATATTCTATCGAAGTTACCCTCAGAGTTGTAATTAATAAGCTCCTTCAGCAGTGCTCTGTTCCTCACAGTAAATAGTCTTGGAACCATTACCTCTTTCTCTTCTCCATCAATAGTTTGCATAATAGGAACTGGAGCTAATAGCCAGCTTCTCAATCTACTCCTTGCATAAGCATTAATGGCAGGAGAGGCATTAGTACCTTTTGACTTGTTACCATAGCCATCTTTCATCATCTGCTTTTCCTTTAAGAAATCAAGAACATCTGTAAGAAGATAGAGACTATTTCTTGTCGAGAAGTGAGAGAATAGACCTTTTTTATTGTACTCATAGTTCAGCCTGCCATTGTAGAATAGACAAAGCTTTCTACAAATCTCATAGTAATCATCAGCAAAAGGAGGTCTTCCAGTGTATTCAGCTACTATCCTATCTGTCCATAAATCCAGTACAAATATAGAACCTAAAGACATAGTATTTGATTCATCATCATCATAAGGGTCAGCACCTAATATATACCTATCATTGTATGGCTTACCTGTATTCCTATCAATCTCAGGTAACTGATATATTTCAATAGCACCCTCTATCTTATTATCCTTATGTGGGAAATCCCTAATAGGTGTAGCAGAGGTAGGTTTATACTCCACCTGACCATCTTTATTGAATACCAAATCACCTACATATACATTATCATATTCTGTAGGATTAGCATCCAATTGACCTATTCTTTCAGTCAAGTCAGCTATAGGAAACATATTTACACCTGTCTTAACAATAGCTTCAGCAGGAGTAATAGGAACCTCAGCAATAGTCTTAATAATAGTGTTAGGGTCAGTAGAATTATACTTTACCCTATACCTATTCATAAGAATTTCAATCAGAGCCTTAATTACATCAGATACACCATTCTCATTATAACATCCCTTTCTATTCACATAGCCAGGAAAGAAGAATACAAAGTAAGGTTTACCTTGGTTGTACTTATCAAATACATTAGGTAAAGCATACATATTATAACCTTTAGGGTTATACATGATTTCCTGAGCACCAGCAAAGTCTGATTCATTATCACCAGCAGTACCTAACATATAGATTTGTCCAAAGACAATATCACCTTCCTGTACTGAAGGTAAAAGCACATTATACAAATCAACTAATCTTGGGAATGTACCAAACTCTTCAATAAGAATCTTAGCAGCTCTCTTACCTCTCAACTTAGACTCATCATCCTTAGATGATACTCCAAGTACTGTATTCTGAGTACCTCTTTCAATATCCAACTCTACATCCTTATACCCCATTATCCATGTCATTTCCTGTAAAGAGTTCTTTAATCTCTTTCTTGGAAACTGGGTATTGGTTGCACAGAAGTTAGCCATATCTACAAACTTATTAAGGACACCATCCTTAGTAAGATACTCCTTCTGATAGGCAGTTACTATACCCTTTACCTTTTCATGTGCTTCCTCATTCTCACCTACCACAAAGATATGGTTAAGTATAGATGCAAGACTATATGACTTACCTTTACCTCTGGAAGCAAGTTCAGCCATGTGCTGACCTCCCTCAAAGTTATTGTATAAACCACCATTTGATGCTTGGTCTAAGCAATGGAATCTCCAATAGATACCTTCCCAACATTCAGGTAATGCCTCTACTCTATCAGCCCTCTTGGACTTTTTCTTCTTACCATTCTTATCCTTATACTCTCTAATCTTAGAGAGCATCATAGGAGAATAATTAAGGAACCAATACATATATCCTGTAACCCATTCTCCATCACTTTCCCTTACATAACCATCCCAGATTCTTCTTCTTTCCTCTCTTACCCACTTACCATATTCACTATTAGGATTGGCATTAGGTCTAAGGTTAGTAAATGTACCATACTTCTCATAATGTATAGCAGATGGTCTGAAGTAATCCATATCCTCTAATATATGAGGATTAGCCAAGTCTACAATGATTTTACCCCTATCATCCCTTGGTCTATCCTTAGCATATTCTCTTGTAGGACTTATCAATCTCTTGACAAACTCTACATTATTTATAATATCAAATAACTGGTCCTGAACTTCCTGAGGAAGGCTATTAACCAATTCCTCAGTTAGCTCAGTTTGATATTTATTCATTGGTATTTTCTGAAACTCCATTATATTCTCCCTTTATAACTGCTTCATAAAAATCAGAGCCTATCCAATTGAATATTAGTGTACTCAACATGATATTCATCTCTCTTAACATATTCTCTTCCTGACCATCAGGAACCTTAGCAGTATGCTGTACTGTTATTACTCTATAAGATTTACCTCTCTTAGTGAACCAAAGAGTGTACTTGTAAATCTTATAAACCTTGAATGAGGAATGAGGCATGATTTCTTTCTGTAATACCATGTGCCCTACATTCTCAATTCCCCTCTCACTTCTCCTTGTCTCAATATGTTTATTAAGCCCTTCTATAATATCTTCTGCTTTCATAGTTATAGTGCCAAGTCATCTTCAAATATAGTCTTTTCTCCCTGTCCCCTCATCTTACCTGAACTCCTCATTTCAGAGTTAAGTGCTTTCTCAGCCTCATCCAAATCTCTAATGAGAGGTGTAATCTGTTTCACAATGGCTGTAATCTCCTTAAACTCCTTAACCTCAAGACTATCAAAGTCCAGCTCTCTTAGTTTTGCTCTAAACTTATTAACCATAAACCTCGTGTCTTCAAGGAGTAGTGCAGAGATTGGCTTAAATGATTTATAAAATTCCATTGCTTCTGTTACTATCTTGTCTGGTTTCCATTTAGGAGGTAATCCTTCTCCCTCTTTAATGGCTTCCATTCTCTCCTTGTCATCTACAAGGTATTGATAGTCACTTCTTGGGTCAGTCATAAAATAGATGAAAGCAATTTCTGCTAAGGCTTTGTCCTTATTCACTGTTTTATCTCTTGTCCATATTTGTTTGAAGGGCTTTAATGTTAAAAGCTCTGGTTCTATCACAACCTTATAACCTTCATATTTAAGTAATTTCATCATAACTTTTCCTTTTTTTTTCAAAAAAAAAGCAGTAGTTTTCACTACTGCTTTTCTATATATGAAGCCAACTTTAGTATGACTTCTTTACTATCTCCCAGTAAGCCAAGAGCTGAATTACATCTTGAGCATAATACTCCTCTAACCTTTCCTGTAATATGGTCATGGTCTATACATAGATTTTCTGTATTTCCACACATTTCACAAGCTTTTGGTAAAGCTTCATACTCTTCTTCAGTTAAATTATAATTATACTTAATCTGTGAGAGTCTGATTTTAGACTTATTTCTTTCAGCCCATTCTTTATAGTAGTTTGGATGTTCTCTTCTCCACTTACCTCTATAAGATTTGACTTTTGTTTTATTCTTATCTCTCCACTCTTTGTGGAGATTCTTCAGTGCATCCTTATTTACATTATTATAATTCCTGCTGTAAGCATTTTTACAATCTTTGCACTTAGAATCAGGATACTTATGGATGTTGCCATTCCTATCTTTATAACTTCTGGTATAAAAATTATCTATAGGCAAAGTTCTATTACAGCAAGAACAAGTCTTAAACAATAAGCTTTTTGTCTGGCACATATACTTGTGGCTGAGTATCTGGAACTTCTTCCCATTCTTCAATAATGAAGTCAATATCCCTATCCTGTAGCAATAGACACTGCTTTCCATCCATCTCAACAACATCAAAATTGTAAGTAGTAACAGGATTGTCAGTTACAATTCCATCTTTAAGAGTGCCTGCTTGATGTTTTCTTACTGCAAACCTTGTAGGGTTTACACACACTATATCACCTACCTTTATATCTCTTACTGAACTACCTACTGCAAGTACAGTTTGATATTCTTTTAATCCACCCTGCTGCTTAGTAGTATCAATTAGACCACCTCTTGTAGTTACATCATGTTCATACTTATCCATTGTAGTGATAAGTGCAGTGAACATTGGCTTTATTTTCTTAACCTTCAACATACTCAATAACTTTTATACCATATTCTACAGCACAAGAGTGCTCAATCTTACAACCTCTATATTTGTCCCAGTCTTTAACAAAATATGCAGCATCTGCCACAGATAATAGCTCAATTGATTTACCCAAGAACCACAGAGGTCTTGCATCTACTGGTGCATCTTTGAAGAAGCTATCAATCACTTCCACATCATCATTGAGTACTGCCTTAGCCTTTTCCACAGCTTTGGCTCTTTCAGCTTCTATTTCTTCATTTGTCTTACCCTTCATGGGCTGACTAATAAACAATTTCTTCATCTCTTCTCCCTTATCTGTTTAATAAACTTGAGTCTCTTTTTCATACCTAACATCCTATCATAAGTGCAAGTCAGTTTACCCAGTGATGGAATGTTGAAATTTGTTCTTAACTTAGCAAAATCCTCTTCATTAAGACTCTCCTTTAATGGCAAGGACCGTATGGATTGGTTAATAAATAACCAAAATGCCTTATATGTTTTATCTACCACTTCTTTAGGTAAATTCAACTCTTCAGAAACCTTACCAATTATATCAGGATAATTCATTTCAATTCAAAAAGTAACAATAGTTGGAAAGTGCCAGTCTCTTCATCAATGTTGGGAATAAACCTTGGATTAATCTTACCATCAATGATAACTTTATTCTTCCTTAGCTTGCCCATAATTACCTGAAAGTGTGGGAGAGTGATATTACACTCTTCCCTTACTTTCTTCTTTGTATCTTCACTCATTGTAACCTTATCAAGTATCTCATTATCCTTGATAACTTTACTGAGTTCATATCTTTGCTTGACAAAGGATGTAATTACATCAATCTCTCTATCAGTTAGCTTATGAAAAGGCTCTAAAAATTCAAACCAATATCTAAAGAATTTACCATTTAATGAAGTGGGTATTCTGACGATGTTATTTGCTTTCTTAACCATCTTTATATTTCCATTTATACCCTCCAGCAGAAATTCTCTCTCCCCTACAGCAAGTAGCAATATTTCTATGAGAAATACCAGTTTGTTTTGATGCTTGAGATGTAGAATAGTATTCAGCTATAGGTTCATTGAATATAGTAAGTTGAATGACTCTTTTCCCCAAAGCTTTAGATATTCTTTCATTTCTGCTACCATAGTTATTGTTATCTTTTGAAGATAACATTTCAAGATTTTCTACTCTGTTATCAGTTTTAACTTCATTCTTATGATTCACTTGTAAATCATCAGAATAATCAGATAGGAAAGATTTAGCTACTAACCTGTGTATAGTAGATGTTTTAATATTTCTTTTATCCTGAAGAACTACTTTTAAGTAGCCATCTTCAGTAAACGCAGGTTTTAATATCCTAACACACCTAACTCTACCAAGATTGGATACTTGATATAATCCATTATATCCTTCTATATCTCTCCACTCTTCCTTCATCATGTATCTTACTCTTCAGTTTTAATATCTGGTGTTTCCTCTTTCTTATTATCTTCCTCAACCTCTTCAGGAACTGTCATAAGCTCCTCAATCTCAGCAATACACTTCTCAAGGAAGTCTTGCTTAAACATATGTCCATTCTCTACTACCTTAAACAAGTAGTCAAGTCTCTTGAACATGTTACCCATATTAGCAGCTTGCAGCTTCATATATAACTGCTTAGCCTGCTCACTAAGCTGATGAGCTATGTTCTCTAACTGCTCATAAGACATCTTTTCAGGTCTCTCTGTTTCCTTTGTTGTTGGTTGCATCTCTACAACCTTTCCCTTCTGCTCTTCCATTTTAATTTGTAATTAAGTTGTTAATACTCTTCAAGGAATTTATGCCCATATCTATTCTTGTATAGAGTCTCCCACTCTTCTATTGAACATTCTCCTATATCAGTGGAGCCACACTCATCACAGTAATCTGAATCCTCCATTCTCGAAATGTCCCTAATATTCAATGATAGACAATGCTTGCAGTATAATACTGGCACTTCATTGTAATCATTAGGCTGATTTTCTGTGTTTAAGTTGCTCATAAATCATCTTCTTTCTTTCATTAATAGTCCTACTGTGATGTCCCTTTCTCTTACAAGTATTAGCCTTGTTATTGAAAGGTCTCTTAGGGAAGATAATACCATCAAGAGATACATGACTTCTTCTGATTGCTCTCCTTACAGACTTGAACTTGCTTACTGCTTCATAAGTTCTTAGGTGAAGAATACCTTTTCCATAGAAATCTCCCACAATATCTACTCTATTATTCTCCATATAATCCTTGAACTCCTCTTCACTCATCAAGGGTCTTTCTATTGTCTTCTGCTCTTCCATTTCCATAATGTTTTTATCTAAAGTAGATTAATACAAACTGACCATTTTCTTTAAGTAGAGAAACTATATCCTCTCTCTTAATTCCTTTCTCACTGGCTGACCTTACAATACCTCTGATTGTAGTATCAGTTAATGCAGTCATAACTTGATGAACCTCTGAATCATTGGTCTTTTTGGTCCTTGTCATCTTTGCCTTTTCTATCTCTTCCATATTATCTAAATTAGTTGCGGAGAAGTGAATCGAACACTTGGAGTCCAGCTTATGAGACTGGATTGAATACCAATTCTCCCCGCGATGTTAGAGTGGGATAACAGACTCGAACTGTCAAATTAACCTTGGAAGGGTTACATGTTACCATTACACTAATCCCACATTGAGTAGATAATCAGACTTGAACTGACCCCTTGACATTGGCAATGTCATATGCTACCACTAACACCATATCTACAAGAGCCTAAGATTTGGGTAACTGGTACTTAGGCATTGCAAGTATCACCTTAACTTGCACCCTCAATCACCTACACCTCATTGAGCTTTTTAATTTCAGTGGCACAGGTCAGCTCCTGCCGAGGTTTATCTAGTAGCATTGAGTGTTACTCTCTCACTGTAGATAAGACAGCTTTTAGTAACTTGTGAGTCCCCTAAAGGATTTGAACCTTCTCTTCTTGTTTACAAGACAAGCTTGCTAACCATTAACACTAAGGGGACAGTGTCTTAATATGGCCTTATATCACATAAGTGGAATAAGTAGTCATACTTATTGATATTCTGAATAAAGGTCTCACACTCAGATGCTATACCTTTATAAGCAGTCTCTTGAGGAATCTTATCATAAAATGCAATAGTAGCAGACTTAACTTCACTTATAAAGTCAAAAGCATTCAGTGCATCACTTGGAGTTCCCTTGATAGCATTAGGTTGCATTTTACCAAGTATTCCCATATATCCTTCTGCAAGACCATCCTGATAGTCTGACAATATATCAAGGAACTCATCAAGATATACATGGATATTTTTCTTAGGTGCTGCCCAATGCAAGTTCTTACACTTAGTTTTCCAACCTTCAAGTTGATTTAAGAAGTTAATAAAGAGCTGAGAACCAGATACTTCCGTACTTCTGCTTGATTCCATTGGAGTAAATAGGCTATCTTCTTCAAACATATTCTCTTATTTTGATGTTACAAAGTTAAGCAAAATAATTGGAACTACCAAATATTTTCCCAACTATTTTCCCAACTATTTTCAAATTATTTTTAGTACCCTCTAAGAGACTCGAACTCTTACACTACTATTACTTTATACTGGAGCCTAAATCCAGCGTGTCTACCAAATTCCACCAAGAGGGCATTATATATAGCTGGTGTTCAAAGAATCGAACTTTATTCTCAGGTTTTTCAGACCTGCGCAATGTAACCATACCTGCCCAACACCCATAATGACTTATTTAGGTCTCTTCCCCTATCACTTTCCATAAGTCAAGGACAAAAATTTCTATTGAAGTGGGGCAGAAAGGAATCAAACCTTAAATAGCCTATGGCAGCAGATTTACAGTCTGCTTTAATTCACCACATTAAAGCTACCCCTAATTAGTTTACCTCCAAATGAAGGGTTATTCCGGTATTGGAATAGACCCTGTAGGAGTCATCATCTGACTCTTAGCAATGATTCTTACATAAACATTACCAGCTTTCTTAATAAAATCAAGAACTCTTCTCATAACTGTAAAATTTGGAGTTAAACAATTATGTTTCCCCACTAGGAGTCGAACCTAGTTCCAGAGATTAAAGGTCTCTAGCATCACCACCAATGCTTTAGGAAAATGAGTGTTCCCACTGGGACTTGGACCCAGAGTCCACAGTTTAAGAGACTGTTGCTTTAACCAATTCAGCTATAGGAACATTAGTACTCACTAATGGACTTGAACCATTGACCTTGAATGTATAAGATTCCTGCTCTAACCTACTGAGCTAAGTGAGTATATTAAGGCATTAACCTAGTTCTGATGAGTAGACTCGAACTACTAACTACTGCCTTATGAGAGCAGCCTTCTACCATTGAAGTACATCAGAATATAGTTGGCACACAAGGAATTGAACCTTGATTACTACCTTATCAGAGTAGCTTCCTGACCATTAGAAGATGTGCCAATAATGCAGATTCTAAAGGAATCGAACCCATAACTCTTCTTTTGGAGAGAAATGTTTTGCCAATTAAACTAAGAACCTAGAATTTGCGGGGATAAAAAGAATCGAACTTTTATCTCTTGGTTAACAGCCAAGTGCATAGACCTTCCAGCTATATCCCCATTAGTTGCTCCTATAGGACTCGAACCTATGACCTTTTCCTTGTAAGGGAACTATTCTGAACCACTGAACTAAGGAGCATTGATAGGGCAGTTTCTTTAACCTCTAACTACCTAAAAGAGGGTTCAAGCAAAGCTTAGTATTATGAAAAACAAGAAAACAATGTGGAGCAGGTGGGACTCGAACCCAATCTTCCAGAGTGCAAATCTAGCGCATTATCCATTTATGCTACCTCCCCATTAATGATTAGTAGGGAATAAGAGACTCGAACTCTTGACCTCAGCATCCCAAATGCTGCATCCTAACCTAACTGGACTAATTCCCTATTTTTTATTATTTAGCGGAGAGCAGTGTACTCGAAACACATACCATTGCTAGTACAATCTGTTTAGCAGACAGTCCCTAAAACCTTTTAGGTTTACTCTCCAATTCCTTACCAATAAGTCAATGAACACATCTACTTAGCGGAAAGATGAGGTCCCGACCCCCAAACATTTTACTGTTCCCTTAGTTTTCAAGACTAGGCTGAATCCCATTCAGTTACCTTTCCATTTGCCTAATCACCGCTGTGATATAGGACTTTCTTATAAACGGGGCAGATTATGAGGGAGTTGAGCCCTAGCCTTCACATTGACAGTGTGATATGCAGACCACTACACCACATAATCTATTAGTAGGGAAGTAAGGATTTGAACCTTATCCTTAGCCTTGAAAGGGCTATGACCTAACCCATAGTCTATATCCCCATAACAAGTACCCCCTATAGGAATCGAACCTATATTCTAAGTTTAGAAGACTCATGTACTATCCATTGTACTAAAAGGGCATCTTCTCTATTACTTGTTACCCCAATAGGACTTGAACCTATATCATGAGAGCCAAAATCTCATGTGATGACCAGTTACACTATGGGGCAATAAAAAAAAAGGAATGTTACCTTAAACAACTGGTTAAAGTAACACTCCTTATGTGGAAATTTCCTAAAACCAATTTTCCTTAATTGCACTGCAAAGGTAAGCAAAATATTTGAATTGTGCAAGCTTTTCTCCAATTATTTTCAATTCAAGTGCCATTTTCTTGTCTTGAAGGAGTAAAGTTAGGCTTGATTTTAGGTCTTATCTATATTCTTTAAGTAATTCCTACTAACTTGTTAGCCCAAGATTCAGTATAAAAACTATAGTAGTTCCATTTAATTCCTATCTTACTACACAGATAATGTACTATGTTATGTAGTAGTGATGGGATTCCTATCACTATCAAATATAGTGGACCTAATATATCAGATTGCTTACTATGACCACATTCATGTTGAATGGATTTTTGTGATGACATAGGATTCACAAAGAGATAATCCCCTAAAGACATAGCTGAAGGTAGAGTACTATTCACTATAATAGTATTACCATCTGCCTTACCTTCTCTATATGCAGCTTGACGCAATACACCCTCTATACATAGAGCAATCATATTCTGTGGAAACTGCCACAACCATTTAATAGAATCCTTAATGTAATTACCTATCTTCTTCATTCTTGTCTTCTTCATTCTTGTATATAGTAATATCCCTGAAGCTTTGTTATGGCTTCATGAGAGTTATTTCTAACCTCCTTTTAACTACTAACTTCATTAGACCCGGTCTTGATTATACCCCTATAGCATGATTCCCTGTGCTTTTTCTCAGGTGGATGTGCTCATGCAATCTAATTTATATAGTAGCAATTTTAGTAGTATTGGGGACAACCTCCTCTCTATGTAAGTGTGAGAGTACTAACCCAACTTCTGACCCATTACTTTTTAACCTCATGGGTGATATGTAGATCCACCTCTACATCTACTAGGTTACAAAGGTAAGTAAAAATTTTGATATATGCAAATATATAAATGAAAAATTTATTGCACATAAAATAATTTTTTTTTTAATTTTTTTTTTTAATTTTTTTTTCTATTATATTTCTA